>Ga0307515_10007703_pt1 | contig 21209 bp, 3 predicted proteins | sample 17_EM_MG_FD_194513 | JGI IMG/M metagenome (GOLD analysis project Ga0307515, IMG submission 194513) | Populus trichocarpa ectomycorrhiza microbial communities from riparian zone in the Pacific Northwest, United States - 17_EM | ecosystem: Host-associated > Plants > Roots > Unclassified | place...
CTTCCTATAAGGTAATTAAAGTACACAAATCAGTCATAATTGGTATACTAAAAGGCTACATGAATGTGAGAGGAGAGAGGGGCAAATGACTAGGTAGTAGCTAGGTAGAGAAACTGAGCGATTTTAGTGCGGGCGCAAGGACGAATATCGGCCACCTTTTTCTCCGGCTGAGAGAGAACTCACTGGGTCACCTAAGCGATGCTGTAAAGCGTCGATACGCGGCATCCATGTCAAAAGGACATTAGATCGTATTTTAGCAGCGCTCTCCTGGCGAATACTAGATATTCTTTCGGAAACGCCTTGCTTAGTTGTCAAGAACATTGAAGTACCGGAAGCGACTAAAGGTGCATAGAAAGAGGTAACTCTCTCAACTACGCCTATCCCTTGCACCGATAGGGTTCTCGGAGGTGTTCGCGCGCACGGGCCACACATCCGAGAACCCTATCGGTGCAAGGGATACCTCACTTAAGGAAGGTTTTCACAACATCAATGAAGTGAGCTTGGTGAATAGGACCCTTTTTAAACATATCTTTACAATTTTTAATACCCACAACTCACTTGGCTAGACAATTCAGCAACATGACAGCAACTCCCCCCCCCGGGATTGCCTAGGGAGCCTACCGAGAACATCGCCATCTTTTAACCTGACCTTAATTTTGACCTTTCCCCTTCAATATTGTCTACACTCAAATATATTTTACCACTTCGCCGCTGAGTATTTCGGTCCAAAGGTTTCCGTGCTGTCCCATGAAACCTTCAAGCACTCATTAGGACCTCCCAACATCAACAACAATCAGAGCTTGTCTACGGGAATTGAGCATCTCTACAGACTATCTCCAAACGCGTCATCTCTGTGAGCTAGAATCTGACAACTTAAAGAGAATGAGCTCCATCTACTCCAAAGGGATGTGACCCTGACGTTGTCGATCGCACAGTAATCGTTATGCATTTTGCTATCGCAACAAGCGACATTCAACTGGAAGTCATATCCTTGATCAATACCGCATATTATATCAAGCCACCAATCCGGCTTTATTTCCGGGCAAGCTTAATGGAGTTGAGACGCTCTGTCGCAGATCAGTAGTTTCAAGTTCATTATATCAAGCTTTCGGCGTATGGATGAGCCCTTAGAGGCAGCCTTCAATGATCTCGGACAATCCCTGTCGTAGATGGCCCGTTTTGATAACCTTAAACTAGCAAGTATCAGACGCAGAGGCGCCAACACTAAGATTGAGGCCATCAAAGCCGAGAAACTTCATTTGGTACGAATACGTATATCTGTTGAGTTTCTGGGAGAATTTGTAAACCGTTTCTTTCCACCGTTCGAGTTCTTTCCCATGATATCATTAACCTTCTAAAGCCCGGAGACTAGCGGTTGCTGTTGGAGATAATCAGAAATTGTACCTTGTGGGGTAAAATCCTTATCGTAGCAGAAAGAAAATGGTGAGGAAGCTACTACCTACGGGAAAAAATATCCACTCCGCTACGGAAATTCAAACCCCGCTGCACATATCTTGCTTACAGAAAAATGATTTAAAGCTGCGACAGCTACTGTGCCTTTCTCTAGAAGGAACATCCTACCCGGACAGAAAATCTAGTGCCTATAAAGGAACTTGGTCATTGTTGCTAATTATTAGCGTTTCCGGGAAAAGGGAAAAGGGCTATTTGATTTTTTACCTCCTATCTCTACTTGTATGAATACATTTCCGCTTCGGAGATCCATAAAGAACTTATAGACGCAAACATATGCCGTTCTTAAGTAATTCATAATAAACATGAAAAAGAGGTTAACCCGTAGCATTCTTGGTGCATTACCATCCACCACATACAATAAGTAAAGATAGAGAATTTTTATAAGAATCTATACCTAATCCAAAAGCCCCATACCCAACCTAACCCAGAGCAACCCAAACACTCATGAGTGGTTCAGATTATCCCATATGTGCGTATCATCATACGTCTCAGTCTCCATTTCCCTGCTTTTTGGGTCCTCTCCCCTCTTGAACGCCTCACTCCGTAATTTCTCCATTTGCGGATCCAGCTTATGAATTTTGTCCTCGAGTTCCTTCATCTTCTCCTGGGCATCTTTTGTGAACTCGAACTTCCTCCCCTTATCCTCCGCCTCCTTCTTCTCATTATTATACACATTCAACTCATCGTACAGCTTGTTCCGCTCATCCATCATCGTGAACCACTCAGCGTATTTGACCGCTCCGCCAAAGCAAATACCGTAACCGTCGCAATAGCAGGAGTTTGCAGAGGGGCAGTAAACCGCATTGCCCGTAAAGACGTACTGCCAAATATATTCAAAAACTCGCCCACTGTACTGGTCATCCAACGACGTATCAAGCAGCCATTTCCGGTAGTGTATGAACCGCTCACGCGGCACCTGCCTCACACGTTCTCGACTGACTGCAAACTGCGCACAACAAGGCTGAGATAGCGCAGGCGGGATCGGCGCGCCCGGGTGTAGCTCCTCCCACACCGACTTGCGGTAATATATTTCCTCGGGCTTCCTGAAGAAGTCAAAGTCGATGGCCGGCCGGTCCATGTGGATCCAGTCCGGACAGCCTGGGTTTTGGTGGCAGCGCGTGTTCATGTAGCCCATGCGTGCGACGCGCGCGTCGTTGAGGCGCTTGATCGCTTGCGCGCTGTCCTGCCCCATCAGGATATTGTTGTGCCAGGCGTAGCGGTGAGAGTGGAAGAAGAGGATCGTGTCGGGGAGGTCGTCGTAGTGGTCAATTAGGTAAGTAAGGTAGACCTGGTTGCCGGGTTAGCTGTCAAGGCCGGGATGTAAGGGATATAAGGGATATAAGGGATGGGAATGAGAATTGAAATACCATGGCTTCCCGGCCCTTGTTCTTGGGAACCCGAAGCTGAGCAGTCGCATTATCAACTTCATATACGGCAAGCGGAAGATCGGGCAGTTCGGCGTGAATCCATCCTATCTCTTCCTCGGCGGTTTTAGGAAGGACGAGAACGCGTGAGTAGTTAGAGCCAGGGGGTTTGGGGTTCCCCGGCTGGAACTTGATTGGTATGCTAAAGTCCAGAGGGTCAACTGAAGATTTAGAAGGCGCTGAGGGCGCTTCCGAGGGCGTTTTCGGGGACGGGGAGTGGTGGTGGGTTAGAGGAACATATCTGCGGACAAGTTGGAAGTACCACCAAACTAATATCAGGAGAAGGAAGATGGTGATGGCGGACACGAGTCTTGGAGGGCCGGTTAACATGATGTGAGTAATTGCTAGACTCTCATCTGTTCGCCGAAAAGGATTTTGACATGTTGATATAGGGACAGAATTCGCTCGTGAAATTCAGAAAGTAAACTCTCCTCCCAGTGGTACAGTAACGTAGTCAATCACTTAGTTAGCCGCATCACCTAGTTAGCCACCCTCAAAACTGCCCAAAACTTAGAAAATTCGTACTTTAATATCTTAACAACCACTTAATAATAATTTATAATAATTTAGATTTAGGCTTTTATATATGCTTTATAGCTTTTATTAAAGTTATATAGTAAATAATTTAGTAGTTTTTAAGATATAGTAAGATATAGTATTTTAGCCTTATTTTAGCCCCCAAATTTAATATATTAAAAACTACTAAACTATTTACTATATAACTTTAATAAAAGCTATAAAGAATATATAAAAGCCTAAATCTAAATTATTGGAATTTATTATTAAGTGGTTGTTAAGATATTAAAGTATAAATTTTCCAAATTTTGGTGAGTTTTGAGGGCGGCTAACTAGGTGATGCGGCTAACTACAGTCGCTTCGGAAAAGGACGATCAAATGTTAGAAACCATGATCAAAAACAGAAATTTGCCGAATCCTCACCTGTTTGAACCCTTTTTCTGTACTCGCGCATGCCACCACCCATCCTCCATACTAATATATCGCTATCGCCTATTTTTTAAAGCTATTCAAAGCCTATATTATTTCCTATTTCAGTTAGCGCCATAACGCATAGGAGGAAAGCTAAAGCACCTAAGAATACTATAAAGAACGCTTCTAAAGCGCCTAAAGAGGTAGACCTTACTGTTAAACCTATACCTATATTAACGCCTTTTACTATTATAGAATAGCCTAAAGATCTTTAAACCTTTCTTCTAAATATTATTATATGCACCAATACTATAAAGATATTTAGTAACGTTCTAGCCATCCTATTTAGAGCCTTTAAATACTAAAAGTTTATTGCCTAAAATATATATTAAGCTAACGAATATTACAGTCTTTGTTCTTTCTAGCTTAATTAATTAACTACTATTATTGCGTTATTAAATCTAAAGGATTCTATAATACCTAAAGAGGTAAACAATATAGATAAATAGCGCGAAGTAGAGGGAATAATAGAGGCATAGTTAAAGTACGTAAGGAGGGTATAAAGGGTTAATCTTACAGTTAAATATAAGGCCGCTACTATACCTATTAATGCGTCTACTAATGCTAAAGACGCTAATTTTACTCCGGCTATTAATGCGGCGCTTTAAGTAAGAGGTATTTTAATTAAAGCAGTGGCTAATAAGGAGGTAGAGTCCTCTAGTAAGGATTATAAAGGTATAATAGAGAAAGCTACTAGTAAAAAGAAGGCGTTAACTACTACTAAAATATAAAAAGAGGCTGCTAAATAGTATAAATATATAAAAGCTAAAAGTAAGCATCTATATACGCTGCTTAAACGCTATTACTGCCTTTAATAGCACTATAAGAATAAAAAGCACGGCACTATATACTATCTTAAATTCGACTTAAAGTACTACCAAATACTACCTTACCACTTAACGCGCTAGTTAGAGGCAATAAAATAAAAGAAAGCTACGGTTAACATATTAGATCTATTCTTACTATTAAAAATTAAGTATAGTAAGCACCTATAAAATAAGGAGGATAGAAAAGATATAAAGGCGTCTTTAGGCAGCTATAAGCACTATTAAGGTAACTCTTATAATATAGACGAATTAAGCTCCCCCCCCCTAATAACGGCAGTGACGAAAGGCTTATACTATAGTTATATAGTCACCAGCCAATCCTATTTAATAATATCTATTACTAATAGTATTAACGCTTTTAATAAACTAGATATAGCAGTAGAGCTAAATATAGTAGCAGAACTAGCTATAGAACTAGTAGACGCTATAATAGTTATAGAGCGCTATGTAGGCAGTACTGCCTTCTTTTATATTACTAACTATCGCTAATAGTTATTTTATAGTGGATTCCACACTAAATATAAGACCTTCTTTAGTGCCTTCTTTATAGAGCGCTCTACCCAATTCTACTCTATCCTCTAAAACGCCTACTAGTCCTTACTATCCACTCTTAAATACGCTTTCTACTAGCCTACTACTTAATAGCCCCGCCTGTAGTAATATTAAATAATTAAATAGTAAGCTTAGCGCCTTTATTAAATGGCTATAAAGCCGTTATCTAGCTTTTATCTACGCCTTTACTAAAGCGGAGTTAATTTTAGTTAACAAGTACTATACCTTTAAGATACTTAAGTATGCGCTACTTAATAATAATATAGGCTATATAAAGCTGTATAGGGTTAGTTTAACGTACAGGCTCATTAATTATATAGTGGATAACTTAGAGAACTTTAGAATAGATTAGTAACGTTATAGTGCTGCAGTAAAGGCCTTACTTAACGTCTTAATTAGTAAGCACTCTATATAATAATAGACCTTATTCTCCCCTTTATCTACTACTTAATTCCCACCCGTAAGAAATAGCCTTTTACCCTTTTATTAAATCCTTATTACTCTACTATATAGTTTAAAAAGTTGCTAAAGTTATTTTATAGTTTAGCTTTAAATTAATAAGTGCGCAGCTACTACTTTAGGTTATAAAAAGAAGCCTTAATATAACGGAACCTTATAGTAGGAACTACGGTAGGTCCTATTATTGGGCTAGGTGTGTAGGAAATACAAGTATAAAAGTTAAGACGAGAGATAATAACTAGTGGAGTGGTTGCCTAATAGATTAACTCTAATTATATTCTGAGAATCACTATAAGGAAGGAACTATCTAGGTAGGGACTAAGGGTCCTTAAATACACAACCGTACTCCTATAAAAACCTTTTTATATATAATATACGTCTTATATATAAGGTATATAAGTTCCTCCTATTCCTCTTGTTTAATATATAGCACATTATATAACCTTAGTTACTATTCCTTATTATATAGTTTTACCGGTTCCATCTTAAACCGTACCTAAATTAACTAACTAGCTTCTTCCGTCTCTTCTCTAAGTAGTTATAATATTATACTTAAAGCGTCCGTAATACTATCTCCCTCCTCTTTATCTTTATCCTTAAAGATTTAAAATATCTTTAAGTTATTTACTAGAGGTATAATATCCATTTAATTAATTTAGTTAATATTATTACTTATATACCTAAAGCAATTTCTTCTTTATACGCCCAACGTTGTGCTCGCACTATTGCTACAATATTATCTCTTAGCGAGATTATACCGTCTCCGTATTCCCGTTATTTAAAAGAGGGGCTAGTTTATATTACGTTAGCGAACCTATCTTCGCGATAACCGTTCTCTTGCTTAAAGTGTATTAAAGCAAATATTTATTTGTCCTATAACGTTTGCTTTACCTCTAATACTAAATATACGCGACCTATTACTCTTAATAGTTGTCTAGTTCCTTAATTAATTTGTTTTAGGGTCTTATATTTAATCTGCTGCTATATAGCTAGATAGTAAACTATCTTAAGCCCTTACTAAATTAAAACGTTCTTATAATGCGGAACAGAAGGCCCTAAATTATTACGGACGCTTTAAGTACGATGTTGCGACTACTTGGAGAAGAGTTGGAAGAAGCTAGTTGGTTAATATAGGCACGGTCTAGGATGGAGCCGGTAGAACCATGTGACGAGGAATAGTAACCGAGTCACGTGATATGATCTGTATAATCTGTACAATCTATAGGATCTGTAATAGAGTAGATAGAGTACACATATATTACGTACAAGAAGGATTTCTTAGGAGTATAGTTGTGTATTTAAAGGACTATAGTCCCTACCTAGATAGTTCCTTCCTTGTAGTAATTCTTAGAATATAATTAGAGTTAATCTGTTAGGCAACTACTCCACTAGTTATTATTACGTTATTGACTTTACGCATTACCTATACACCTAGCCTATTAATAGGACCCACCGTAGTACTTGCTATAAGGTTCCGTTATATAATTACTACCTAGTTATAATATTAAAAGTCAAATAATATGCCACTAAAAGCAGCCACTATAACGCTATTGACGGCGGCAACTACTTTAAGGTTAGGAGGCAATACTAGTATAGCAGATACTGACTTATAACAACCTATAACGGTCGGACAGCTATAAGAGATAGTTAACCAGTTAATAGAGAATAATGTAATACTTAAATAAAGGATTAACGGGATAGGTGTAGTAAAGGTTAAGTTACTATTAATTAAACGATTCTTAGGAGAATGATTAAAGCTTAAAGGATTCCTTATATAAATGCACTTTAAGGTTACGCAAGAGGGAGTAAAGCTGGTAATACCTATGGATTAAATAGCGTATGTAGGGTTATTCTTAATAGAAAGAGCACTTAAATAGTTTAAGCCTTACCTTATAGAGATATAAGTAAACGGAATAATAATAATAAACTAAGAGGTATGGTTTATGTTCTTAAGCTAGAATAGATTTGTAGAGCGACTTATATAAATATTTAGAGATCCGGAGGCAATGACTATAGCGGAAAAAAAGCTTTAAGATATTATATAACGAACCTTAGCTATTAAATATATAATATAGTTCCAAACGCTAGTAATATAAGTTAAGTGGAATAATAGGGCGCTTATGGTATAGTATAAATAGGGACTTAAGGCTAAAGTTTAGGACGTAATTATCCTAATAGAAGATATAGAAACCCTAAGGGATTTAATAGATTAAGTAATAAAGATTAATAATAGGATCTACTAAAGGGAGTAGGCTAAGAGAGGTTAGGATAGAGTTCTATAGTTATATAAGGCGTAGAGTATGCATTAACTAAAGCTAAGTTAGAAACTATAGTATAGTATAGAGCTAATAAACCTAAGTGGTACTAAAGAAACCTATAAGAGATAGGGTAAGACACTATAGAAACTAAGGGGATAAGGATTAAGTAATTAAAGGTCTAGGGAGCAAAGGCTAAATTAGGGATCTTAGCAGCAGAAGATATTTAGGCGGACTCTATAATAAAAAAAATGGTTTAAAGAGGGAGCTTATATAAATTGTGGAAAATAGGGTTATTTTACTAGAGATTATAAAAGTAGTTAGAGTTACTATATAATAAAGGGAACCGGACTAGCAGACGGTATATATATATAGAGGGACGATAATATACTACGAGGAATAAAGGATTATTTAATTAACTACTTTACGTTTTACTATAATAACGCGTGCTAAATTTATAAAGATGCTAAGTATAGCGCAAGCTATTGGCTATAAGAACCTAGTTTAGAGAAATTAAGAGCTACCTAAAACTATAAAGAGTAAGACAGACTCTATAAATGCGATAAAGATCTAGTAGTAACTTTTAGTATAGTATTAGCAAGGTAGTACTTAGAAAGGGACTTTAAGGAAAATCTATTTAGTAATGTTAAGAAAAAAGATCTTAAGATATTAGTATTAGAAGTAAAGACTAAGACCGCTATAGAGCAAGGTTTAGTAATAGGTATTATAACACTATTAGACACGGCGTCTATTGCTTTATAAGATAGTAGAAAGAGTATCTTATAAAGATTAAGCAAGTAGATAACTGCTAGTGCTAATTTACTACTTGATAAAGGTAAAAGGCTAAAGGCTTAAGATTCTTAAAATAAGATAAGAGATGTCTAAGATTCTTAAGACGAGATAAGGCATACCTAAGAACCCACAACGGATAGAAACCAATAGGGTAGAGTAGCGGCTTAGTTTAGGAACATACGAATAAGCTTAGGAGAAAAGTTTCCTACAGCACAAGATTCTTAAGACGAGATAAGTAAGATTTAAGACTTTTAAGATAAGATAAGAATACTACAGATACCTAGTTAAACTAAGGCGGGAGCTAAACTTAAGCTAGAAGCAAGCTTAGAATTAAGAATCTTATAAAACTAAGATTTTAATAAATAAATAAGGACTATTAAAGAAATTAGAGAATCCGTAATATAAATAGTAGCTAGACTAGGAGACAGATATATAGACCTAGAGGACTTACTAGGGGAACGCAGTATTTAGCCTAAAGATTAAAAAGTTAATACTAAGATTAAGAAGTAAGAGAACTTTAAGGATCTACTTGCGAGACGCGAACGAAAAGAAACTATAGAGGAATTTAGAGTAAGAATTACCTTATAGTAAGAATAGAAACTAGATAAGAGATCTAGTACATTAGGATATATAAGGGACAGAGCACCTATACAAAGAATTATTAATAGGCCGAGAACGGGTATACTAAGGGCTAAGTAGCTTACTAAACTGGAATAAGAAGAGGATCTAGGGATTTTAACTAGATTTAAGGAACGATATACAAAAGGTTATTACGACATAGTAATAAGAAGATACTTCCTTATGGACAGAGCGTATATACTTAAGGAGCTATACCAAAAGTGGTATAGACAGCGACACAATAATAAGTAGGAAGATTTCTATATATGGTTGGATAAGAAAGTTATCTAAAACCACCCGATTATAGAGAAGGCTATAATATATATTAAAGGAGCCTTAATTATAATATTAAAGGATTTAAAGGAGTAATTAGAGGACTAGAGAAGTAAAAGATAAATCTTAATACCTACAAACAAAGTCGCAATACTTAGATTAATATAAGATAGGTTTAAACTTAAGAATGAAGATAAGTTAAGAGTTAACCTAAGACACCAAGCACACTACATACTATTATGGATAGCGTACGTAGATAATGCGTACAGTATATATAAGGCACTAAAAGATAAGAATTGGAAATATCTAATAAGAATATATTAGATGATGGACGAGGTAAAGTATAAAAATACTAAGTATATGCATAGCTAGCACCTAGTAGAAGTTTAAGAATAAGGAGACTTAATACTTTAACTAGGAAGATTCCTTACGGAAGAATGCCTAGATAAATAATAATGGTAGAAATGTCTAGAGAATACCTGTCTATAGTATATTAAAGAAAAAAAGCGAACTAAGTATTAGCTAAAAGTAAACTAAGTATAAATAGGATCTAGCAGCTAATAGTTAGGAAAAGTGGAGGCTTATGGGACTAGAGGGAACTAGTAGTAGAGCCTTAGACCCTTAAAGGAATTTAAGGATAACACCTAAATTTACGAGTTAAATAGTAAGATTAATAGTTTAAGGCACTAATAGATAGTGGAGTAATAAGGAACTATATCTCACTAGTAGTAATTAAAAGGATGGGATTATCACATAGGAGAAAAGAGTACCTATACTTATTAGTAACAATTTTAGGAGATCTAATAGCCTATAGAGATAGCATTATTAATCTTAAAACAGGACCTATTTAGCTAACTATTAAAGGGAAATAAATTTAGATGTCTTTTAATATCCTACTATTAGGAAAGGATAAGGCGATACTAAGGATGCCTTAGTTATAGGAATACAATCTAAAGATCAATTGGGTTATAGGTTAGGTCGATATTAAGGATACTTAACGCCGTAAGATATAATAATAAGCTAAGATAGTATAGTACTAAGTAGGAGCGACCTACAAAGAAATAGAAAAAGGGCTAAGCCATATACCAAAAAGATACTATAAGTATAGTAAGAAACTATAGTCACTGGAAAGTAAAAAGCTGTTAGAGTATATAGCATAGGATTATAAGATAGAATTAGAACTAGAAATAAGTCTAAGGTTCTTTTTAATCTATAAGCTTATTAAAGAAGAAGGTAGAGTATTAAAAGAGTTTATCTAAGAAAACTTATAAAAGGAATATATTAGACCATCGCAGTTATTAGTAGGTTATTTAGTACTGTTTATACTAAAGAAGAATGGCAAACTAAGGATGTGCATTAACTATAGATAGTTAAACAGCATTACTAGAAAGGATAGGTATCTTTTACCCTTAATTAGCGAAATCTAAGATAGGATAGGTAATACGCAAATCTTTATAAAGATAGATCTAAGATAGGCATACCATTAAATTAGGATTAAGGAAGGCAATAAATAAAAGGCAGCCTTTAGGTTAAAGGAAGGACTATATAAACCATTAGTTATACAATTTAGGCTTATAAACGCACTAGTAACGTTCTAGAAGCGTATTAATAATATATTAGGAGAATACTTAAATGAATTTGTTATAGTATACCTTAATAATATTATTATTTACTTAATAACTAAGGAAGAACACGGGAAACATATTAAATGGGTTTTAAAGAGACTATAAGAAGAATAGATGCTAGTGGTAATTAAGAAATGCGAGTTCTTTACTAGGAAGATAGATTTTGTTAGATTTATTATTAAACTAGGCCAACTTAGTATAGATCTAAAGAAGATTAAGGCTATAGTAAATTGGTAAAAACCAGAAAACGTTACGTAGTTAAGATTATTTTTAGGGTTTTATAATTACTATAGAAGGTTTATAGCGCAATGGTTAAAGAATATTAAGCCATTTACGTAGTTAATAAAGAAAGAAGAACTATAGGTATAGGGAAAGGAATAATAAGAACTATTTAAGGAAGTTAAAGGGTTATTTACCTAGGAGCTAGTTCTTAAGATCTATTAACTAGGACTAGAGACGGTTGTTAAGATAGATATATTAGACTTTATACTAGGGGCATACTTTATATAAAAACATCTAGATAGATAGCACCTAGTAGCATACTATAGTTAAAAGATAACACTATTAGAACTAAACTATGACATCTACAATAAGGAGTTGTTAGGTATAGTTATAGTATTAAAGGAATAGAGAGCATTCTTATAAGGTATAAAGAAACTATTTATAGTTAAGATGGATTATAAGAACCTAACGGGATTCCTAATAATAAAGGAACTTAACTAAAGATAGGTTAGATGGGCAGAGATGCTTATAGAATACCATTTTAAGATTTAGTATACTAAGGGTATAGATAATATATAAGTAGATGCTTTAAGTTAGAAAGCTAAACTGTAAAATAATAAAAAGCTATTAGGGGCTTTACTGCGAAAAGATATAAATGGGTTAATTAGATATAATTATCTAAAAATTATAGCAACTTAAGAAGAATTAGAGAGGATTTACGAGTCACTAGAGAGCTTTTAGGTATAAAAAATTTTAAAAGCATAGCTAGAAGATCTATAGACGGATATATATAAAAACCGAGAAGTAAAGTATATCCTAAGAAGTATAGCAGAGCACTTTATAGAAGATTTCTATAAGGGACTAACTTAAGGACACAATGGAGCTATAGGCTTAGTGTTAAGACTTTAGGAGGAATACATTATTAACGGAATTTAGAGGATAGCTAGGAAGGTTATTAAGGAATGTCTAGATTGCTAGAGAAATAAACTAATAAGGTATAAGCTATATAGAGGGCTATAACCTATTAAAATACTAAAGAGACTATAGGAGGTTATATTGTGGGACTTTATTATAAAGTTACTAAAGTTAAGAGATCCTATTACTGGACAAGATCACGATGTAATTTTAGTAATAGTAGACAAGCTTATAAAGTGAGGATACTTTATAGCATATATAGAAGAAATATTAGCAGAAGATGTCGCTAGAATCTATATTAAGGAAGTGTTTATAAGATATAGAGTACTAAGTAAAATTATATTGGATAGAGATCTAAGATTTATAACAGCATTTTAGGAGGTATTCTTAGCGGAGTAAGGAGTTTAAGTAGCAACTTCTACCGTATATTATCCGCAGATAGATGGTTAAATAGAAAGATTAAATTAGATACTAGAATAGTATCTAAGACATTATATTAATTATGCATAGAATAATTAGGTATTACTGTTACTAGTTATATAGTTTATATATAATATAACACTATAAGAAGGAATAGGTACGTTACTATTTAAGGCGAATTATAGATATAAGCTAAGAATATTATTATTGCCACGTTAAGTAAAGAAGATAAGTAGCATAGCTAAGTAAAGAATGGAGATATTAATAAATCTTTATAAAAACCTTATGGAAATAGCTAAGGTAGTATAGCAAAGAATAAAGAAATACTATGATGCTAAGAGATCTAAGGGACTAGATTTTAAGGAGGGAGATAAAGTATAGCTACTATATAAAAATTTTAAGAGTTAATGACTAAGTAAGAAGTTAGACTATATTAGACTAGGACCTTTTAAAATTAGCTAGAGGATTTTACTAGTTACGTTTAAGTTAAACCTACTAGCTAAAATGAGAATCTACCTAGTATAACATATTATAATGCTAAAACTAGCATATAGAGACGTTAAGCTACTAGTATATAAGGTAAATATATACTAAGGGCAAAAAGAAGACGAATAGTAAGTTTTAAAAATTGTTAGTTATAAGGACGTTAATAATAAAACATAGTATAAGGTTAAATAAATAGGCTATAATAAGACTACCTAGGAACTATTAGAAAATTTAAAGAACGCTATAAGAAAGGTATAGGAGTATTAGAAGGAAAAAGGTTAGGTAATATTAATAAAGAAGAGTTACTAAAGAACGAGTCACCTAAAGGGGACCTAGGAAAAGCGACTGCTAAACTACTTAGAGTTATTTCCTTTACTATTAGAAAAGAATCCGTTCTTTTGTTACTAAGTTTCTATAAACCCTATTTTATAAGTTTCTACTCCTTAGAACGAACCTTCTTATAAACCCATTTAAGACGTAAAAGATAAGTAGAGGCCAGAAGACGAGTTTTAAGAGCACGCTGTTAAGCAGCCGTAGCCTCTTATTCCGCCTCTTGCGATTACTATAGTTTATTAAGGGCGCTTAAGAGCTTACCGTTAAGCTTTATAGCAGCAAATTAAATACGAGACCTTATAATAAATTACTTAGGGAACTTATAGACTATTAAGAGTTATAGAATATATATACTTAGCATTAAATATAAAGCGAACGTTACAAAATAAATAAATATTTGCTTTAGTATACTCTAAATAAAAAGAGGGTTGCCGAGATAAAGGACTCACTAGCGTAATATAAACTAACCCCTCTTTTATATAACGAGAACACGGAGATAGTATTATTTCACCTAGTAATAGTATAGCAGCAATAGTACAAGCATATTAAACTATAGAGGAAAGAGAAATTGCTTTAGGTATAATAAGCAACAATATTAACTAAATTAATTAGATGGATATTACACCTCTAGTAAATAACTTAGAGATATTAGGAATCTTTAAGGACGAAGATAGAGAGGAGGGAGATAGTGTTACGGACGCTTTAAGTATAATATTGCGACTATTTAGAGAAGAGTTGAAAGAAGCTAGTTAGTTAATATAGGCACGGTCTAGGATAGAGCCGGTAAAACTATGTAACAAGGAATAGTAACTAAGTTATATAATATAATCTATATAATCTATATAATCTGTGGGATCTATAATAGAGTAGATAGAGTATACATACATTATATATAAGAAGGATTTCTTAGAAGTATGGTCGTGTATTTAAAGGACTATAATCCCTACCTAGATAGTTTCTTCCTTATAGTGATTCTTAGAATACAATTAGAGTTAATCTATTAGGCAACCACTCCACTAGTTATTATTATGTTGTTGACTTTACGCATTACCTATACACCTAGCCCATTGACAGGACCTACCGTAGTACTTGCTACAAGGTTCCGTTACATAAATGCTTAAATTACGGCATCTACTTATTTACTTTATCTTAAAAAGGTTTATAAAAAGGTTTGTTTTAAGGAGTAGAAACTTATAGAATAAGGTTTATAGGAACTTAGTAATAAAAAAATAGATTCTTTTCTAACTAAGAAGGAAATAGATCTAAGTAGTTTAGTAACTGCTCTTCTTAGGTCCCCCTTAGGTAACTTATTTTTTAGCGATTCTTTTTTATTAATACTGCCTAACCTAATTTCTTCTAATACTCCTATACCTTTCCTATAACATTCTTTAAATTCTCTAGTAGCTCTTAGGTAGTTTTAGTGTAGCCTATTTACTTAACCTTGTACTATATTTTATTGTTAATATCCTTATAACTAATAATCTTTAAAACTTGCTATTTATCTTTCTCTTATTCTCTATATATGTCTGCTTTATAGACTAGTAGTTTAACATTCCCGTATACTAGCTCTAGCATTATAATATGCTATATAGGGTAGATCTTTATTTTAGCTAGTAGGTTTAACTTAAACGTAACTAGTAAAATCCTCTATGTAATTTTAAAAGGTCCTAGTCTAATATAGTCTAACTTCTTACTTAGTTATTAATACTTAAAATTTTTATATAGTAGCTATACTTTATCTCCCTCCTTAAAATCTGGTCCCTTAGATCTCCTAATATTATAGTACCTTTTTATTCTTTCTTATACCTTCTTTACTAATTTTATAAGGTCTATATAAAGATTTATTAACATCTTTATTCTTTCTTTAGCTATACTACTCGTTTTCTTTACTTACTATAGTAATAACGATGTTCTTAGCTCGTATCTATAATTTACCTTAAATAGTAATATGCCTATTTCTTCTTAAGGTGTTATATTATATATAAACTATATAACTAGTAATAGCGATACCTAATTATTCTATATATAATTGACGTAATACCTTAAATACTACTCTAGTATTTAGTTTAATCTTTCTGTTTAACCGTCTGTCTATAGATAATATGCGGTAGAAGTTACTACTTAAACTCCTTACTCTGCTAAGAATACTTTCTAGAATACTACTATAAATCTTAAATCTCTATCTAATATAATTTTACTTAGTGCTCTATGTTTTATAAATACTTCTTTAATATAGATTCTAGCGATATCTTCCGCTAATATTTCTTCTATATATGCTATAAAGTATCCCCACTTTATAAGCTTATCTACTATTACTAAAATCGCGTTATAATCTTGTCCGGTAATAGGGTCTTTTAATTTTAGTAACTTAATAATAAAGTCCTATAATATAACCTCCCATGGTCTCTTTGGTATTTTAATAGGTTATAGCCCTCTATATAGCTTATACCTTATTAGTTTATTTCTTTAGCAATCTAAATATTTTTTTATTACTTTTCTTATAATATTCTAGATTTTATTAATAATGTATTCCTTTTAAAGTCTTAACACTAAGCCTATAGCTCTATTATATCCTTAAGTTAATCCCTTATAGAACTCTTCTATAAATTGCTTTGCTATACTTCTTAGGATATACTTTACTTTTTAATTTTTATATATATCCGTCTATAGATCTTCTAGCTATACTTCTAGGATTCTTTATACCTAAAAGCTTTCTAGTATCCCGTAGACTTTTTCTAACTTATTATCTTCCTAAGTTACTATAATTTTTGGGTAATTATACCTAATCAATCTATTTATATCTTTTTATAGTAAAGCCCCTAATAGCTTTTTATCGTTTTATAGTTTAGCCTTTTAACTTAAAGCATCTGCTTATATATTGTCTGTACCCTTAATATACTAAATCTTAAAATAGTATTCCGTAAGCATCTCTACCTATCTAACCTATCTTTAATTAAGTTCCTTTATTATTAGGAATCCTATTAGGTTCTTATAATCCGTCTTAACTATAAATAGTTTCTCTATACCTTGCAAGAATGCTCTCTATTTCTTTAATACTATAACTATACCTAACAACTCCTTATTATAGATGTTATAGTTTAACTCTAGTAGTGTTATCTTTTAACTATAGTATGCTACTAGGTACCATCTATCCTAATACCTTTATATAAAGTATGCCCCTAGTATATAGTCTAATATATCTATTTCTATAACCGTCTTTAGTCCTAGTTAATAGATCTTATTACCACTAATATATCTACTAGAGAAAAACTTCGGAGCTCTTGCTACACCCGGCCCAAAAAGACTAAAACCAACCAAAAGAACCCTAGAAAACACCTAGAGAATCCCCCTAAGATGTATGCATTGCAGGGGAGGCACACGTCGCACAACGGTGGTTCGTACTCACGCGCGACCGCCAGAACCACGCCTAGCAATAGCCCTCTATAACAAAGATGGGCGAATACTACACCATAAAGCGGAAATACCTTTATTAAGAAGGCATTTAATAAAATATAAAGCCTACTAGATGCGTCTAGTACCTAAAATTATAAGAGAGTAACCATTAGCTATAACAATCTAACGTAGCTAGTAGAATGGCTCCGCTAGTCTAGTAAACCTTAGGCGCCCCTCTAGTAAACCCTTAATTAAATCCTCTAACGGCTAAGCAAAATTAAAAATAAATAAAAACCCCCTTTACCGGCGAACCGCACCTAGGCCGCCGTAGCTACGCTTTTATAGTATAGGGAACTTACCCCCCTTAAGCTAATAACCGGGTATATAATTATAATATAACTAAATATAGAAAAAGCAGAGGGGCTTAGAGAATAATTAGAAACAGAAGTCCTTATAAAGATCCGTAAAAAGGTTTATAACGCTATTATAGTCTAACACCTTAGGAGCGGAGATATTAGAGTTACCTTAAAGGACTAATAGTTAAAGGAACGAGCCGTAAGGGTAGGGGATAGGCTAGGAGAACGTATTAGCATAAAAGTACTCCGTAAGGATTACCCAGTTAAAGTCCTAGCAGTGCCTATAAGCCTTAGGGTAGAAAAGGGACGCTAGGTAGACAATATAGTAATTATATAGGAGATAGTAAAACAAACGGAACGCCTTATACTAGGACTTAAGATTACCCAAATCTAATGGCTTTAATAGGAAAATGCAAACTAAACAAATAATAAGAATAATAAGAGGATATAAGGGTCACCAGAGACTTACTAAAGAGACGCTGGACGAACGTATAGCTCCTTTATTATTAGCATATATACACCAGAAATGCAAAAACTCCTTATCTAAAAAGGAATAATTATAAACGGCCTTATATATAATATAAGGCTCTATAACTATAGACTACGCCTAGAATAATACTATCGCTGCGTATAATGGGGATATACCTAATCCACATACGCAGTATAGGTGTGCTACGGCTACTATATAGGCCCCTATAATACAAAACACTACTTAAATTAAAACTAAATAAAATGCGTAAACTGCTACCGAAGCATATATAAGGCGTAGAAGAGAGAAGACTATATTAAATACAGGAGATAGAAGGTAAGGGCTTAATAGCTACGGGAATAACTATACGCAAAGTTATATAAATAGAAACAATAGGCGATAAGCTAGGGGAGCGTAGGTGCCTTTCCATTATTTCCTACCTTTAATACTAGGGGGCTAGGCCAGCCGTCCCAAGCCTTAATAGGCTAGAAGCGACGTCGTGTGATATTACTAGACTATATAGGGATATAAGGGTCACAGGGGATATAAGGGAGAGAACGCCCTGTAGGAAGACCCTTATAGACAACTACAGTAAGCTTAAAACCGGGATAATTAAGAATTAGACTTAACGCGGCAAATATAACATTTATAGCCAACTCCTAAAGGGTATATAGCTAACTAGTAAGAATAGGGGAAGAACTAGAGATAATAACAGATTTAGATATAGAAGCGCTAGTAGGAATATAAGATATAGGAATAGAAAGCTCTATATAAAATAAGTAGTAACTAGGGTATAGATATAAAAGATAGAAGTTCTAAATATTCTAGAGAAAGTAGAAATAGAAGAAGTGAGGATTAATAAAAAGGCGAAGAACCCTCGCTAGGGGTCCGCTACCTATCCATTATATAGTATAACTATAGCAACACAAACTACTATCTCGCAAGGCCCCTACTAGACAGTCTAAACCTAGAGAAATACTATATCCTTACTATATAAGAGCCGTACTATAATACCTATATATAATTAATATACTGCCCCTAAGGATTTTAGCTTCTATACGAACTAAAAGCAGCCATATGCGTGTACTTTATAATTAGCAAAACTATTAGCCTATTCTTATAGTTATAACAGGCAGTTAATCTAGATATTATAGTTATAATAATCTAGATATATAGAGGACCGGTATAAATTATTAATATATAGTAGTAATTCTTAATTAACGTCTGATATGGATCCTATCTAGGCCTACGCAGACTACTCCGTCACAGGGGGAAAACTTATAATTTACAGGAAGAAAACCCTGCAGTTTAGGGGAGGAAAAACCCTATGAGCCACCTCAGTAGGATGAAAAACCCCGGTTTGCCATGTTCGTCCATAGCGGCGGCCCTGCGGGCCTATAGCTACGTCCTATCCTCCTTAGATATTTAAACTCCTTAGGAACTACTGCTTCCTTCTCTAGCTTATCCTAGCTAGGGTTTACTACGTCCTAGCTAGGCCTTGCCGTTCGATTGCTATACACTTATAGTTATATTCCGTATTTTAACCACCCCCTATATGCCATCTCTTATTACCTATTGCTATATACGCTATGCCTCCCCCCCCCTAAGGCCTATTAAAGGCGTAAGGGGGATTTATCCATAAACTACTATACCAAAAGGCGAGCGGAACGTGTGTGCCTGAGTATCTTTTATGCCTAGGCCCTAGTTACTAGGCCCTCGCTAAGGGTTACCACTCCTTAAGAGGAGACAGGAAAACCGTACGGTGTTATCTAGGCTGCTAGGTAGTATTTAATAGTTAATAGTAAGTGACCGCATACTCCGCGGGCGATTGCCCTGGGGGTTAGGAGGGGCCGTATATTTGCTCGTTGCTTATTTATAATCGCTCGTTTGTTAACGTAAGAGGTCGTTAATGCTCTCTACTAGGGGTTAGGGGATATTATCGAATGCCGCGCATCTATGTTGGATCGTACAGGTGCCTTAATAGGAGAATAGTGTTATTGTTATTGCTGTAAGGGGCACTTAGTGGTTATTTTCGAGATCTCACCATCCTATATGAAAACTTTCCACCACCGCCCACAATACCTATAACCACCACCACTAGGTCGTATTGCACGCTGTGTGACGTCTCTGCGTTGGCTCTGAGTCTGAACTTCGAAGACTTAGGTTTGTAGCCGTCACTACGTACAGGTGCAGAGTCCGTTTTCGACGGCCAATTATTAATGTATATAACCCTAGGGTTAAAGGGGTCCCATAAACAGAGAACATTATATTAGTAATAAGCTTACTTAAAACCAAAGGTATAGAGTTTATCCTATTAGGAGACATAAACCTCTACTACCCGCGGTAGGGGGGTATCTACGTCGCTACTAAATAATAGGTAGAGTGCCTACTAAAAGCTATAGACACCTAGGGCCTTAAGCTAGCTACCCCCCCTAGAGTAATTATATGGCAATAAGGATCTGCTAAAAGTATAATTAACCTTATATTTATGGACAAAGGCCTATACTAAAGACTTAAAAGGTGTAACCCTAAAGAAGAATAGGCACTTACTTTAGACCATATCCCCATCTAGATATAGCTAGATTTAGATATTAAGGCGTAACTAAATAGCAAAAGATACGTAATAAGGATGCTTAAGGCAGACAGTTTCCTTAATATAGTTAAATAATAACTCTAAAACCTAGAAGAAATCCACCTAATACCAAACAAGCGAGGCTTATTAGCTACCCCTAAGGAAATTAACTAAAGACTAAAAAGGATCTAGGCAGCGATTAAAAATAGGCTAAAAGAGCACTGCCCGGTCTTAAGACCGGGCCCCTATACGCGACACGTATGGTCCGTATAATGCGCGGTTCTTATAGCTAGCCAATAACGAGTAAGAAGGAAATACTTAAGTAGCTATAACCCTAAAGATAAGAGATAATATAAAGATATAAGAAACTAGTTAAAGAATACCCTAAAAAAAGAAGCAAGGAATAACTAGAGACGATTTATAAATAAGTATACTTTTAACCTAAGCCTCTCCTATAATAAGGGCCTATAGGCTATAGCAAAATAGGTATAAAAAAAGGTAGGGCGATTAGTAGAAGATCTATACCTACTACCCCTATAAAGAGCAGAGGAATTATAGGCCACTAATAATAACAATAAGAAGGTAAAGATCCTTATAGAAAGGTTCTTCCCCTAACTAGCTCTAGTAGACCTTAGTAATATTACGGGTAAAGCACTAGTAACTCGCCTATAGGTTAACAGCAATGTAATAACAGAGGAAATGGCCAGAACTATTAGCCGCCTTTTAAATAATATAGCACTAAAACTAGATGGGATTCA
>Ga0307515_10007704_pt1 | contig 21206 bp, 16 predicted proteins | sample 17_EM_MG_FD_194513 | JGI IMG/M metagenome (GOLD analysis project Ga0307515, IMG submission 194513) | Populus trichocarpa ectomycorrhiza microbial communities from riparian zone in the Pacific Northwest, United States - 17_EM | ecosystem: Host-associated > Plants > Roots > Unclassified | place...
CTGATATTCAGTGCGGTTGGATATTCTTAAGTCTTAATTTTATTCTCCAATGCACTGTATAGAAGTATGTCATATTCTCCTAGTTGTAATGATTCATTCTGTTTTCATGAATATTATAATCTTCAATACAAAGAGGAAAAAAGAAACAAAGAATAACTGATAAATAAGGTGCTTTTCATATCATCTTTTAGAAGGGAGTTAATGTTGCAGCTAAACTCTCTAAATTACAATGAAATAGTAAATTTTGGAAATGTGTCTATGAATGATGGCAGACAACCTATGGTTTTGAATTTTTGTGTTTTGACCAGGTAATCCCCATGAGAGTTGACAATTGTAACTGGGGTTCCCAATTCAGGCAAGAGTGAGTGGATTGATGATCTTTTATGCAATCTTAATGAAAGTGTTGGAACAATGTAAGCTAGTTCCTTTTTGGTTATGTTTTGATATTTCTAGAATAAGTTTTTTTAACAAATATATATTTTTTGAATTTTTTTCAATAAATGTTTGATAACCAATTAATATGAGATAAGTCTATTTATATCTTTTTAAAAATACTTATATTTTGTGTCATTTTAAATAAATATAATGGTCCTTGTAACAAAAAAAAATGATTTTTATAACAAAAATGGTTTCTAAATTAAGGACAAGATAGTCAAGATTGTCAATTCAATTCACTTCCACATGTATTCCAAACAGCATAATTGAATTCAATTCTATGGTTTAGTATTTTATTTCAAACATACGAATTGTAATAGGTTATGAATTGAATTCAAATTTACTTATGAATTCAATTCAATTCAGCATACGATTTGGTTACAAACAGGATGATAAAGCTTAAATGGCAATGTGGCAAATAAATTAGATAAAACATGAAGGTTTACCAATGAAGGAAAAGCATCAATTGCCTGAATAACTGTTCTCATGAAGAGTAGAGGAAGAGGAGTTTGATCGACCTGTCACATAAATACAGTTACTACAAGTATCCAAGTAAATATAACATTCATCATCCAGAGAGCGAAGGATGTTCTTTATATACCATCTGATTAAGTGCCTTGGCCAGGACCTGCTGTGTGAAAACTGTCCGTTGCTCAAAACAAGCTGAACAGGCATCTGTTATCTGTATACATAGAACAGAAGAATTAAGAGCATGGAGAACAATATACTGAAAGGAACATCTACTTTAAAACCCGGAAACCTTCAGCAAATAGCAAAGTAAGTTCAGCATAGCAATTAAGTAATTAAGTTAGCATAATTTGAGCCACGGTTTAATGAATCATCGATGAGGGATACAATTAGCTAAGTTGTAAGAGTTTAAACATGGTTTTGTTGAGTTGGAGCAGTCTAGGACAAGTAACGGTTGCACAAGAATATCTTGGACCACAGAAAAATCTTAGATGCATTGAAAAGTGTTGATGTCAAATCCCAATTAAAGGGTAAGTCTAGGTTGATACATTGGTAAAAACTATGACTAGATTGATGCCTCACCAATTCAACATGCTCAAGAAACTGAATAAAAAGGTTTTGGTACAAAAGATGCATGAGTAGCATCCATATCAGTTGACATTACAGCAAACATAAGAATTCACAGTTCATCATAGCTTACCAGGTGAAAAAAATTGAATGTTTTCTTATGATGAAAACTATTAATTCAGAAACTTAGGAATTACCTTTTTGAGTGGAAGCCCATCTTTATTAGGATTAATATCATGGATGGCAACCAACACTTCTGCTGGCGTTAAAGCTGGACCTGTATGAGCTGAACCCTGTATGAACAGTTATTTAAAGTAAGCAATTTTCTTGCCTTCATAAAGGAAAAGGTGAGAAAAGGTATAATCAGATCATTGTAAGCGCAAGCAGTTGCTGTGAAGAACAAAAGCTCAGGCAAGTCATCCATACTATTTGTGTGCATATTAGCCAAGCCTTCCAAGATCGACAGAGTTCAAAATTCTTCAAAATGAAATTGTTAAAACTTAATGGGTTCCGCAGCTGAATCATTTACAGTTCTGGATCATTTATATTTATCCTTTTTGGAAAAAACTGACATTATCCAACATTGGTTAAGTATAAAAATTCAATGGCCATATGTTGTGAACGTGCCACTCCCACAATCCACTTAGGCTTTATAGCAAATGATTTTCGAGAAATTACATAAAAATCATTTTCCCACAAAGAATGATAGGACAATTGAAGCCCAGTGACATATACCATTTCAGTCTCCAAACATCCAAAGAAGCCTATAAATAAAGGAGATTAGTGTGACCAACAAGGGTGAAAATTAGTTTCTCCATGATAAGTTGTTTTTAAGGAAAAACATGCAACAGTAAAGCATGATATATAGTTCACGAAAAATAAAATCACATATAAAGTTTCACAAGAACCTGTAAAATATGAGCAAGTGCCATCTGGAATTTTTCTATAGGAAGTCCAACAAGCCGAGGGAAAATTGGCAAAACCTGCCATCATAAAATGAGTAACATCCAAACATTTAATAAAAACCTACAAGAATTTGACAGTAGCATTCAAGCCAGACTTTGCAAAACAAGAAGGATGTGAGCATTACTAAAAGTGACCATCTAGAATGTCATGCAAAAAGAGAACAACACTAACTGAACTGAGGTTTGCACACATTTGCCTTCTTGTAGTCGAGAAAGTAATCCTATATATGAGGGTCAATGCATTTAACCCTTTTAACTGATCTGACATTTTGGAATGATTGGAAGCTATTTTTCCTTCTTAATTTCATTTGTCTTCAGTTTACTATGGATCCAGTCGGAAATTCTGGTGTCAATAATCAATAAATGACATGCCGACAAAAGTCCACACAATGATCAATACAAATGAAAGAACAAGTCACCAAGTGACTGTTTTACAAACAGTGTGTGTTAATCCATACAGATTTGGTAGAGAAGCCTGTGCATACCAACTCTAAAACCATTTAGATAATTGCAAATATTCTTTCTAGTAATGTTACTCAACAAATTGAACCACAAAATTTAAGAACATCAATCCACATGCCCCAGAAACTAATTCTAACAGTGAAAAAAATGAGGATAACTGAAGAGGGAAATGAATATGTATAAAATTTGAAATATAAAAATTAAAAGTTAAACTCAGTTATACAAGAAGCCAATTCGATAAAACACTTAATCCTCCATTTTTCCTAAAAAAGATAAAGAATCTTTTTAACTCATTTATAGGGCACAAAAAGATGGCTATTATATAGGTGTCACAGCAGCATAAAAGTTACAGTGGATGATTTCTATGTTTCTAAGTCCACACTTCTGTCCACAACTTCATCTTTCTGAATTTAATTGACACATACAAACATGCAGGTGCTTGATAAAATAATCTAGATATAAGCAAAGATAAAAACAATGGAGCTAACCTCATTCTTCGAAAGTGAAGATAAAATTGGAATAAGAATCGTGGCATCCTGCAGGAGGAAGCTTAGCAGAGTTAAGGACCAACATGACAGTTATTTAAAGCTGGAAATTGTAAGAGCTTGGTCTCAAAGTAACCTCTAACTTAGTTTCATATAAATGTTTGACCGTGGTTATCAGATTAGCAGAAGGTGTTGTTTCTTGAGTCAATATTTGCAGCACCTAGCCAGGAAAAAAAAAAAAACAACAATCAGCACCAGTCATGAATAGAAAATCTGAAAATAGAAGCAAAAGAGTAAAAAATGGAACAGGATTTCATAAAAAATCTCCAAAAGAAAGTTACCAGCATCAAAAGATTTTCACATCCTTCTGGTGGATCAGATATTATTCGAAGCAGCTCAGAATAAGATGAGCCTAGGGCCCTTATTAGAACAGGAATATGGCGATGAACAGCCTGCGTTCCAAAAGGCAAGTTAAAATTGTACAGAACAAATAATGGCTTGAGCAGTAACATTTACTCTGTCAGCCAGGAAAGAAAGAAGAAGGAAGAGGTAACTTGATCATATATATTCAAAAAAGAGAGAAGAAATCACTTGGGAAGTCTATCCTCTACATGACAATAGCCACGTGTCACCACATCATTACAAGCTATTAAAATTACAAAAATTAATTAAACGAACAAAGAGAGACCTGTTTTACAGTTTTTGGTGCTTGTCCATAGATATCAAATACAATTTGAAGGAGACCAGGGTTCTGAAAGATAAGAGAGATTGGTCAGCATCGTGAAAAACCTCAAATTAAAAGACTATTTTAAATTAACTGTGGAAGGTCACAGAAATGGTGCAAGATAGACAAACCTTTGTACATAAAGCAAAAAATAAAGAAATATGTCTTTGCACTTCAGGAAATGACATGGTCGAAACACTTTGGACTAATGGTTGTGCACCCTTCATGGAGTCATTTTCACAATTTCCAGTCTCTGAGACTTGAGAACCACTTACAGACACTTCCTGGCTTACCACCTACAAAGAATTTTCATCAGAAAAAATGTTTTGGTTTTAGAATCACTTTTGATGAAAGATCCCCTTCTTCCCCAAGTTCTCAACAGTCCTAAACAGGGGTATATTATCTTCAAGTACCAAAAGAACTATTTTGTGGCCATGTTAAACAGATTAGAAACTGTTTAAGGAGAGAAATATTGTTGAGGTATATACAACTCTCCTGGTCTGTCATAGGTGCAACTAGCACGCAACTGTAGAATTGTTCAAGGGCATAGAAGGAGCATAACTATATACCTCTGATCATGGTACATGCCTTCAATCTGGAGGAATAATCCATCCATCCAGTCAGGGTGTATAGCTCACATTTGAAGGCCCAATAGAAGCAAAATACAACATTCATATCCCTCCAGACGCCCCATAGGATTAATGAAGTCTCCACATTTAAGATAGCATTGACCTCAATAAATAAAATATGAATATGTCAAAAAACGTATATGTTCCATACCTCTCCTTCCCTTTGATCAGTGGATACTGACTGTGAAGGCTTGATATCTGAAGCATGCTGTTCCACAACAGAGAGCAGCATATTTGTTGCAAATTGCTCAATATTTTGTGATATGTAGTTTAGCTGATAGAGTTTGTTTGCCACCTGCCCAGAACAAAATAGATGTAGAACAAATGATCCAGTTTCAGTCACTGTAGGTAGAAGTGAAATTCAGTTTGACATGAAAATTCAAGCCAACAGCTTCTGAAGTCCATTAGCAGAATGTTAACAGTTTTGAAGGCCAAAAAGGAAAGCATACCAGCCGGATAGCTTTCGATCGAATGTCATCTTGTGAATGAACAGCACACTGCCATCAAGATATAAATGCATCAGTAATAAATGTTATTTATAGTTACATAGGAGTACTTTCTACATATGGCTGCTAAAATGCCTTCTAGTGGGGCTTCACCAATTCTTTTTTCATATTAGATTAAAAAAAGCATCGGTAAGGGACTTTTTGTGTAAAATGACAGGTAAATTAGTATAAAAGTTGGACTAATTTAACCAAACCAACTTGCAAAAATAAAATACTTATACAAGATTGATCTGCCATAATTCATAAATGCATCAGACAGGGTGAAAGAAAACAGTGATGACACTATGCCAAAAAAACAGCTTTCACTGAAAAACAGTGAATAACATAACCAGATTCATGTCACTATTGTTGGCATCAGTCACCAGCTTTATTATCTCATATTTGCAATAGGTTTCACTTTTCTTGTTCATAATAATTGACAACCAACAGAAAAAGAGTAATGAAATCCATATCAGGTAAGGAAACCCATAAAAGTTTCCAATCTGCATTAACACCTCCCTCGCACTGGGAAGGTCTCCTTCTTTTAGAATTAGTTTGCCTTTAGATAATCCAAAATTAGGCTATCTGGATTTTAAATACAAAGAACACCTGAGGGTTTTAGGAACCAAATGGAGAACGTTTTGGAATTCCTATAAAATGTCCACATCAAATCACTCTCCTCCAATATCACACAAAGAGAATAACTGACTCAAAGTGAAGCTTCATAAGCATGAATTTAAACATACAAATCAAACTCAATGCCAACAGATTAGCATAGCCAAGTTACCTTCAAAGCTATATCTAAGAATGCCTGCCGGTTGTTTGGACGCCCCAAAATCAAACCCCATACAGCACCTAGCCCCTGAGTTACTCGCTCACCATCACGAACTTCTTTTCCATGTGAATCAAAAATATCACAGTGGCAGAGATCGTCTAACAATTTGAAGGCAGACTCGGGCAAGAAAGGAACTTCACCGAGAAGTTTACTAAAAGACTTGTCTGAAGCTGGAAAAGCATCCAACAAAGATCTGGCCTGTATTGAGAGATTAAATTATTATTTGTAAACATGTCATTTAAGACAAACCGCTGAAGAAAAATCCATACCACTACCAAAAGGAATTTCTCATATAGAACAGCAGCATATGAAGCACTTCCAACAGAATCTAAAATCGTTAGAGAGTGTAGATGGTACAAAAAATGCAACACAAGTTCTTGTCCCTGACAAAAAAAAAAAAAAGTTAGATCACAGAAAATTAAGGCGCAAAATAATAAACAGAAGACAATAAGCTTATTGACTCCAATAATGAAAAATGTACTCGTAGCAACAAATTTGTAAGAAAGTACATTTCATTGATCATAAACTTACTCACAAAACACTACTAAATGTTGTATTATTTCTCTTGAAAATAGTGTAGGTGCAATTTCTAGATTTTTATAAGATTTAACATCACAAACATTTTGCAGCACCAACTTTGATGATTATCAGCTCACACTCACAGAGAGATTGTTAGATAGAGAGAGTTACAAATTTTCATGCATGTCATAAAAGATATCACAGTGGATGAATTCTACTCTGAGACAAATTTCAAAGCATCCAGACACGAAGCGATAGAAGATACATCAAAACAAGTTGAAACAGCTAGTTCAAGAGAGGAAATACCTTATGTTGTCGATAATCCACTAAAACATGTTTTTGCAGCATCACAACAACATCATCATCTGCATCAATCTGGAAGAAAACAACACTACGATTTTGAAAAACCAACTATATATAGGATAGCAGGTTTGCATCGAACAGTGCTTATAATCTTTAACTCCTGATCTGGCTTATACTAATCTATTATTCTGCACACTACATGCAGGCCAACATTGGCCATACCTGAGCAACTAATCGGGCGAGTAATGCCATGCGTGTCTGGCTGCATTCAGTCCCAGAGAGATGCTTGTAAGATTCAATAATCCGTTCAACTGCTAATAGTCTCACAGTTTTCTGCTGTTCTTCAGTGAGTTCAACGTATGGGGGAAGCTGAGGTAAATCAACTTGACAGATCTCTTCAGGCACAGATATGTTTGAGACATCTGGGGAAAGCTGCTCAGGTTCCATCACAGATAACGTGTCAGCACCAGATGCCACTTCAAAATCTGACAACTTCAATACAACATCACCCTCCTCAGAAGTGTGAGGAGGAGAAAATGCTTGATCTGAAGAGGCTTTGGCCTCTAAAATGGGGACAATTTCCTCAGGTCTACAGATAACCTCCTCGCCCATGCTTACTTGATCAGTTTTAGAAACCAGTAGACCTTCTAAACTCTTGTCCTCAATTTTGCTGTTTGAAATATAAGGTTCCGGAGGATTCTCAACTGATGTCACCACAGGAAGAGGAGAAGCCTTGCTTAAAGAAACAGAGCTGTCCATTTCAGGTTGCATTCCACCATGGTCATCCACAATGGCAACGGATGGTACTCCAACTGATGTAGCAGTACGACGTGGATCCAGGCGACGTGGATCCTGAGAAAGCAACTAGCAAGTTATTTGAAAATAAAGGATAATTCAATATAACTAGCAACAAGTGACTCGGATAGACTGAGCATACCGGAACATGCAAAAAAATAATTATAGGCTAGTGAGCATACCCTTCTTGGATCACGTTTCGAATCTACAGGGAAATTATTGACAATGGGTGCATCAGACAATGATAAATTGCCTGCAGTAACCACTGGAATGGGTCCTTGTGCAGAGGAAACTGGAGCCGATGGTGCCACTGCCTGTGCTGGACTACTTGAAGAGCAATTTTGCAGTGTTACTGGCAAGCTGCCAAGCCTTGTTAAAGGAGGGGAGGACTTAGGCAAATGCTTCATATTAGTAATGACAATATCAGCAAGCAGATCAGGATGAATATTTGAAATAAGAAGTTCAAGTGATTCAGCACCCCTCTCTCCTTCAGCAAGCAATGCACCAATCATAGCAATCATTTGTTCTGCAGGAGTCAAATCACTATCTGATAGATGAACATTAGCAGAGACGCCATTATCAAATACAGAATCCGGTCCAGATTCATTGATTTGGATTGGTGTAGTTGACAGAATGTTAGGACCATATCGACTCCGCTTTTGAGCCATTTCATGACCATTAGCTTGCTCTTCATTATCCATAGGCACAGATCTTTTCCGGAGCTGATCTCCTGAAACAGGCAGTTGGCTTGTCGGCTGATCATCCTAAGGAGGATCACAAACAAGGCAATCAAAATTCAGTGAAAGATTATAATTCCAACAATAACAAGAGCGACTACAGCTGTGGTGGACAGTGTTTTGAAAGGGTAATTACCCTGCTAAACCTGACTTCACGAGAAGTGCGCTCCTTATTTTTAATCATTTTATCAACTTGCCGGATGGCTTGCTCAGCAGCATCCCCAGCATTCATTGCACGTAAAGCCCTTAACAATTTATCCCTTGACTGAAAATGAAATAAAAACCGAATTGTCAGTGTGAAGATAAATAAAAGAATTCTGATACCACTTCCCTTAATTATTGGTTTCTTCATTCTAGTTTCAAAGCAGGGTAACATTTTATTTGTGTTGCTGTTTCATCCTTAAAGACCACATATGGACAGTACTATGTTTGTAATCTAGAACCTCTCATCAAATAATCTTTCATGTGCAGTGTACACATGCTTGTGATATAGAATACCTGTGGCCCAGGATGATAGGAGCTAAAAGATTTTGCATTTGGCAAGTGGTACCAATATTAGCAGCAGATTCTGGTTAAAACATAGAATTGATAGGCAGAGCTATAACTGCCATAAAACCAGCAGTAGGGAAGGGAGAGACTGAAATAGTTATTTATAAACTCCACAACAAAGAATTTAATGATTTGGTAGTTTTCTTAACTTTCAAATTCCTTTAATTTTATTGGGATACAATTGGTGATTTCAAAATTTAATGAACTTATTTTTTTCAAATAAAGCATATGTATATTCTTCAAATAAAGCATGTATATTCAAAATTAAGGAACAAAAAATATGAAGATAAAGGGTTTTTACCTGTAAATTAGTATACAATTACCTATTGAATAATGGCATGCAATGCAAAGTGAGAAGGATTTTTTTTTATCAAAAAGAGGTTAAAATGTCAAGCAACTTCACCTCCAAGATGGTTGGATAAGTACACCGCAGGAATCCCAAAAAAGCAGTTCTTAAAGAGTACTGGATACTAGCAGCATGACATCCCTTCTCAACTTTTGGATCAAAATCAAGCAAGGCAGATAGAATAGTCTCATAATGAAGCGGCCTCTTCCGCGCTACAGCTGCAAGACTGTCAAACAGATAAGTAGGTCATCAGATACAGAAGAATCTAATATAATACCATGCACAAAATAATTTGAGATAAATCTAAGAAAGAAACAAAATAAGGACCTAAATGATGTCAAGAATAATAATGAACGAAGCATAAAAACTCATTGAGACTTGAGATGAAAGTACTTAAGAAAAATGGAAACCAAAAAATAGAAACCAAGGATAATTAAAAGAAACATAATCTGAAAACATTGCTAGGAAGGGAAGCTATTGCTTAGACAAATGAAAAGGGTGCATCACAACTCTACCCCACAAATATATTAGAGTTTAAAGAAAAATTTGATACTAAAGACCACAAGGAAATGCTTGAACAACACATGTAGAGCATATAAAGCAGGTAAAAGATAGAAGATGACAGTCATTTGAAGGCCAAGTGCACAGAAAACCCACACCTTTCCCAGTTCTCAATCATTAAGCTCACTATAATCCTCAAATGCACAGAGATATACAACCATTGCAGAAAAAAGGAAATTTTATTCAAATAGGAAAGGAACAAGATTCCAGAAATCAGAATAAGACATCCTCCATATGAAAAGGTAGATAGATTCACATTAGCTGGATTTAATAAGGTCAACACTCTTAAGAGTTTATAGGGCAACCAGGAAATTGAAAATTGACTGGGCAGTAAATGGACATCCTAGAACAATAACATAGACCAACAATAATGTTGTATACCCAGTATGAATTTTTCAAAAAAAAAAAATCCAAAACTCAAACTGGCTTGTAATACCATATTAACAATTAACATTGACAATGAATTACTAACTCCATGTGAGAATCGAGTCCAAATAAACATTAATCTGTTTTATGCTGTCATAAACAGTGAAAAGGGTTAATGCATGCTAGTCCTTAAGCTCTCCCCTTTTGGGTTCATTCAACTTTTCTCAAGACTTGTCATAAAGGCTTATGAAGGTAATCCATATTCCATATTACATATTCTATGACATTTGGAGAATCAAATGATGAAATATTTATCACCCATTGCAATGCATAAGTATGCTACAGTATCTCTAAATCTCCTGTCACTGAATCTTCTGAACTTTTTCATTGGCATCAGCCACCAACAAAATCTAACAACTTTTCTTTTCCTTTATAGTCAAAAAAGATAGGTTCCCTTTAGAGCTACTCATGTTTAGCTTTTGAAATTGTGTGCTTGTCTCCAACAAGAACTAATGGACAACTATAAACACTATCTTTAAAGGTCATGAAGAATTTAGAATTGGGATGGTCCACATTAACCAATGAACATTCCACAGCATTACAACATGATGAACACTAAAGGAATGGATGCTATAAATGATGAAATCTCATAGACAAAGAAGTCTATTTTTAGAGCTCCTGCTTACTGCTGCACATAATCAACTGAGATATCTACTAATGGGAGAATCCAAGAAAATAACATAAAGTACTTAATTAGTCTGGTTAACTCTACCTGCTCTTCTGAAAATAAGAAAAGACAACAGTGTATAGCATGTGGAGTTGCAATCACGCATCCAAACATCCAATCCCATTGTCTACAACAAACTATGACCACCATAACAACTAGAAGAAAGCAGCATAAGAGTAATGAATTCAATTCATCAAAACAAACCCTCAATCAAAGTTTTCATAACATCAATATTATTGCAAAACCATGTTCTATGACAAAATGTCATGCTATGGCCCTTGTGAATTTTTCTACATCATGTGAAAGCTTTTCAGTAATCCAGCATACGAAGTATCAATGCTACCACATAAAATCTTTAGATATAAGTTACATTTATTTTTATCATCTAATATACAGCCATGTATCTAAAGGGGGGAACACCATTGCTTTCATTAGTATATTTCATCAAAAACATTACATTATTCCTCACATTTTGAGAACATATTTGAAAGAAGAGGCGGCTGTCCATTCGAACAGCTTATCTTTGTTCAACATTGAAGATAACCTCATTTTAAGAGGAAACGAGTTTGTTTTGATAAATTCATGGAGTTCAACTGGGAATGTGTCTGCCATTCTTCAGTGCAGTTCCACGTATTTCTTTTCCCTTTTATCATTATATCCCTGCCACACAATACTTCTTTGGGCTTTAATATACCCTATAACAACAATTAAGGACCTCATTCTCATACCAACATAATAAAATAGCTTCTGCCTGTGCATTCATAATGTATGTAAACCTGGTCACCAAGTACAAATACTGCAATTTGAAGAAATAAACTCAGCAAAACAGTCATCTGTATAAACAATATTTAGCAGCTGCAGATCATCAAAGAAAATGACACCATAGAAACAGAGACTAAGCATTTGCAACCCTTAAACAACAACATCATCATCACCGAGATATTTGCATGTGACAGCAAGAAGCAAAACTCCAAGCATGCTTTTTAAGTACAGATACATTGCAAAAATCTTTTTGTGCTGTTTTTGATTTCCCATCTCTTTTGATGGTTAAATATAAAATTCCAAGCATATTTGCTTTATTTGCTTCAGTTACAATCCACAAGAACAGAAACAAAATAAAACTTCCATCCATGTGAATACTTCAAGGATAATGAAAAATCAGTAGTGTTCACCAAATAGTCGTATTGATGCATCCTTTCACCCACTCTTTCCAGAAGCTTTTAGAAACATAACAAATTAAGAATCATTCACTGACTTCGGAGAAAAGTATTCAAGCAAAAAAAGTTCCATAGTTGTGATGTCTTCCTTTCTGCATATAGTCCTGCTGGATGGCAAAGGCCCATTTGCAAACTTCTAATATTTTATAAAGAATGATTGGTTCCAGAGTCAAGGCTAAGCTGATGCACGTATTGCACAATACAATTTCAAAGAAAAAATTCAACACCCAACTCAAAAGCCATCAGAACATAGATAATACATTTGACATTATGGACAATGACCTAACAGACAGAACTCGATTATATAAGTTGAGTTACTATTACTGACAATAAAACCAGCAGATATACATAAACCTCATGCAAAAAATGCAGTGCAGCTAAAACAGTTCATAGAAATTTGGAACCGTGATAATTGAATAGCAAGTTTGGCAGGGTAATCCCTAGTTAAAAAATAATTTCGATTAATTAAGGTGTTGAATTGTGCATTAACTGTAACAAAACAATAGGTACATTTTCAAATATCTAGAACATTGTCAAAAAAATTGTAAAGCATATTGTCTCTCTAACAGTTTACAAAGCATAAACTGCGTAGCTTGACTACCCAGTCTTTCTCAGCACCTGGGGAGATCATTTACCATCAGTTAACCATTCCTATCACTTGGCAAATGGTGCTTGAAAGTATCCAAAAAACATAGACATTGTCTAGCCCTGTAACTCCCATTGTCTGAACCACCAATGCAGCAGTATCCAGGCCCAATAATTCCTCATAAGAGAGTTGGTCAGCATGCTGCAATCATACCGCAAACAAGCAGTTGAACTTGTACTACAACCTGTTTCCAAATTTTGGTTATCCCTCCAAAATTTTGAAGATAATGTAACTCAAGGCAAAATGCAGTTTACTACCTACATCTATAAAAAATTCAAGGCTTTCGAATTGGAAGATACCCAACAGATCAGAACTGGTAAATTCATGGTTGAATTACTATAATTGAAATCAAATGTTCACGTTCATGTGGCATACTAATGGCTACTTAAACTGCCAGCTGGGATAAGGAAAAAAATTCAATGACGCAGCAAAAAAGCCTGCAAAAGTTTTTGGAAGAGTAAAGGGCACAGTGAAACTGAAAATGAGCCCATGATGTAATTATTGGGGAAATGGCATATTGCACGCCCACATGTGTCTGTGTGTCTGCAACTCTGCATATATGGGGAAAAAAGAAGTTGCATATTGTTTGTGAGTGCTTGTGTCTACAAATATGTATGCATGTTCTAACTTCTATATCAGAATGCATAAGGGCTAGGATAAAGTACGAAAAAATGGTGTTGCTCTATATGTCATGAACACACCAAATGAGAATAAAAACTGGCCGGTATTGATGAATGCATCCAGATATCCAGACAAACAAAACAACTAAAAGGGTATGAGCAGTATTTAGGTGCACAAAGATGCATGCACAAATATGGTATTAATGTGCCAAAAATAAATTATAAAAGTAGGCATTTTACAAATAGTTTTCCCCTTCTTAAGAAGGCAGCCTGTGATGCTCGGAAAGCCTTTAGACCTTCCATGCATTTAAATGGATAGAATGAATGACCCACACCATCTAGAAGATAACAAAGAGAAACAGACCTATAAGATTTCTGATAGTAATCCCACAACACGGTTGCTGACATATCTCATTATAGCTAAATAAAGGGATACACTTCAAGGTTTTGGCTCTTTAGACTCCAAAAGAAAATGTCAAGAAACTATTTACCCAAAAACAATCAAGAAAGAAAATAGCAAAGATGGAAAAAGGGAAGGGCACAGTTAATTTAAGAGTTACCACAAAAGAAGATAGGCACCATAAAACTATCAAATCTATGATTTTTTTAGCTACAAAAAAAAATTGCAATGAACCATTATCATCCTATCATATCCATGTCCATTTACTAATATAGAAAAATTTATTAAAAGCATGTGGCTCACCAATTGACAACAGCGATCATCAGTGCACCAGGAAGACTACCAGGCGACCATAAAAAATCCAAAAGAATGACAAGTGTCTTATTGGCATCTGACATGAGAGAAACTGGATCCAAAACAGGATGCCCACCGGCTACCCATGAAATGTTGAATAACCGTCTGCTTCCTATAGGAATTAGAGCCAAATCAGAAGGCAGAGCTATTACTTCTTTTATAAGAAAAGCACAGATCAAAGTCAAGAAAAGACTTCAGACAGAAAACACCATAATCAAATCATCTTACAGAAATAAACAATTAAAGGCCAGAATGCAATACCTTCTGCAACAAGTCTATCAGAATCAGTGGTCTCGGTAGTAAAAAGCAAGATGTATGTTTCCAAAAATTTCAACGCCAGCAACTTTATCCCAACAGGTCCAGGCTACAGTCAAATTAAAGCAACATTCAGTTTATTAAATATGTTTCAAATGCCTCATGCAAAGGAATAGAAAGTTCCCTCAAGTTGAAAAGATTTGACTTAATCAATAGCGGCAGCAGTTGATGTTATAACAGTCCAATGAATGAAGAATCCCTCTACCATTGACCAGAATAACATAATATCACATGTCTACTGCCAACTGTTTTGTCTAGTTACTTTAAGCACAAGAAACTTTCTTACAGCCTGTTAACATGTAGGAAGGTTGCAAAAATCCAATTGCTCACAAGCTAGCTAGCTCTTCTAAACACAGCAAATGGCAGATGAATGAATTGATAATTTTTGTAACAAGCCCCATACACCCACACAACACCCCCCCTCAAAAAAAAAGAACAAAGAAAGAAACACACGACACGACTTATTTATAGGGAATCAGTTACCCAAGTACCATTCGATGAGAACATCATTAACCATGAATTAATTGGCACATGGTGAGATCTGCAAATAAACAACCATATTCACGCCATACCTCCAATGCAATTGCAAAGACAGCATCCTTGAACTTCAGCATCCATATCCATAGTCCTTCGAGCCATCGTTCAACCTTACCACGCCGGTGACACTGTAATTTTCCAAAATAAGCATGATAAAAAAAAGTGCGAAGATAAAATAAAGCATTTTAAGAAAAAACAATTAAGAATTTCAGTAATAGCAAGAGAAACGATGGATTACATTGAAATGTCTGTCAAAATAAAGGAAAATTTCTTTATAAGCTACATCCAAAATGAGAACAAACCAAGTTGAATCGAACTTCAGATTTTTCGCCCAATAAAGGGATAGTTGGGTGGAGACAGAAAGATACCTGCAATGCCATTTCCTCTAGAACACCACAATATAAATGCGTGCCACTAACAATAGACTCCCTTGCAACAACAGAATCGCTATCTCTTAAAAGTCCCAATAAGACAGGTATTAGTATTGAGCAATTCTCCATTGCTTTCAAACCAATTTCTTCAATTACCCTGACAGCCACATAAAATAAAAATAATCACAGGAATAAATTTTTTCTAGCCATTTTATTATAAACAATCAATCACAAAAACAAAATGATGAAGCTAGTATACATAAGCATATTGACTATCACAAAGAAACCCTAACCCTAAAACTACCTCTCATGATCACACAATTAGCAACCAAATTCGAGCAATCATAACAAAAATTAGGATAATTGACCAAAAAATGTAGAAAGTAGGGTTTCGAAACTAACTCGACAAGCTTTTGTCGGACGATTCCCTCCGGCGAGTACTGCAGTTCGACTAAGGAAGGAAAAAGCTCAGCCGCCAACGACGGCTCGAGTGACAATAAAACATCTTTGGCTTGCTTAAGAGAAGATAGCTTAACGGTCAAATCGCCGTGAGAATTCGCTGCGGTGAGGAGAGAGAGCGCTTCGTCCATTGAAGCCATTGTTGAGCGTAGAATTTGGTTCTGTACACGGCGGGGATTTTGATTTTGGAGTGAATGGGTGGGTTAGGTTTTCAAGAGAGAGAGATGTGGTTTTGTCGCTAGAAAAGGCATGGAATTGAAAGTTTGATTTATTTTTTGAAATCAGCGGGATTTAGATGTTGGCGTTTGACACCTTTTGGGATCGGGCTTTTTGGCTTTATAAATAGGTAAAATGATGAGGACGACGACGACGATGTCGTTGCGGAGCGTGAAAGGGCCCGGCGTTACTGTGCGTGTGTGCGTTTTTATTTTTTTTATTTGGCAAGATTACCTTTTAACATAGGTTATTTGGTCCAAATTGTAGTTTGATTAGAAATAATGCGGTAAAAATTGTTTTTAAAAATATTTTATATTTTAAAATATATTAAAATAATATTTTTTTATGTTTTAGAATTTATTTTTAATATTAATATATTAAAACAATTTAAAAAAAATTTAAAGCAAAAATAACTTTAGATTTTTTTTTAAAAGAACAATACAATCGCTATTCTAAATACTCTCTTAGTTGAGCACTAACACTTGGTGTTTATTTGAAAGTATGGTAAAGATTGTTTTTTAAATTGTTTTTCTCTTAAAAATATATTGAAATAATATTTTTTTTATTTTTTAAAATTTATTCTTAACACCAACATATCAAAATGATATAAAAATATAAAAATAAATAAAGCTAAAAAAATTCAATTTTAAAAAAAAATACAATTCAACCTCAATGCTAAACACCACCTTGATATATTTCTAAAAAAAATCAACAAAATATATCTCATTTCTTACAAATTTACCATTATAATTTATTTAATAACTAAAAAGTTTTTGTATCAAATACTACAACTTTATCATTAAATTAAAAAATAAAACCTAGCCACCATTTTCAACTTTTCTCTTTTCTTTTATAGATCCTAACCCTTACCCTAAATTCTCAAATTCAAGGGATGATTTGGGCATGCCGACAGGCTTGTTTGTAGGGCTGAAGGAACAATCTTAGGCCCTGTTTGTTTCTGCATTTCAAAAGTGCTTTTGACAAAATTTAAAATTTTTTTATTTTTTTATTAACTTGAAATTAATATGTTTTTAGTGTTTTCAAATCATTTTGATGTGCTGATGTCAAAAATTATTTTTAAAAAATAAAAAAAAATCATTGGCATGCATTTTGGCACGAAAAGCTATTTGAAAAGCAACCGCAACCACACTGCCAAACAAACCCTTATTGAACATATTCCAGCAAAAATGGATCCCTTGTCTAATTTGTGATGCTTGAATTTGTCCTAGAACAATATGGAATCTAGAATGTCACCCGAGATTGGCTACTTTTAGAACTTGACAGTTTTGGATCTTCGAAGCAGAGTTTTTTTTTTTTTTTAATAATTATAGGTGTCCGGGTTAGCTTGTGCACCTCAACTAATCCTCCGATGCCCTGAAATTAAAGATCAGGTAAGCCTCCAATAACCCTAAAATTTGTCGTACTCGAACTAGTAACTTTTTGGGAACAAATTCAGAACCTAACCAATTAAATTAAGGCTGAGCATTTTCGGTTCAGTTCGGTTCTTGATCAAAATAAATAACCAAATCAAAATTATTATTTTTTTAAATTTTGAATCGAACCAAACCAAAAACCGATTCAGACCGACCATTTTTGGTTCGGTTTGGTTTTTTTCCAAACCGGTTGATTCAGTTTGCTAGCTGGGAAATCTAGGAAATGATGTAGTTTCTACACAAGCAGCTCCTAGGTTCCAAAAAGAGGTTTGCTTTTAGCAACTCAATCCTTATTAAGAAGACTTGTTTTAGTGCTTGTGAACATCTTTTCATGGAAAGCAGACATAATGCCATAAATTAAGTTCTTTAACATATCATTCATGGCACAAGCTTTTGCATGTAGAGGACCGTCTAGTTTTTTTTTTGTTATCGCAACATCTCTTCTTGTTGTGCTTGGAGTATTCTATTTAACAGGGATGAGAAAAAAAAACCGAGAAACCGATTAAGGGTTTGTTTGGCAGTGTGGTTGCGGTTGCTTTTCAAATAGCTTTTCGTGCCAAAATGCATGCCAATGATGTTTTTTTATTTTTTAAAAATTATTTTTGACATCAGCACATCAAAATGATTTGAAAACACTAAAAACATATTAATTTCAAGTTAATAAAAAAATAAAAAAATTTCAAATTTTATCAAAAGCACTTTTGAAACGCAGAAACAAACAGGCCCTAAATCGAGAAAACCGAGAAAAAATAACCAAAAAAACCAAACCGTAAAAAAAACCAATTAATTTTTTTGAAAAAAATTTCGATTCGGTTTGGTTTCGGTTTCAAAAACCTGAAACTGACAAAACCCCAACCGAACCGAACCGGTTCCGTTGGGGGTACTTTAAATACAAAAAAAAAAAACATGCTTAATCTTAACCCTAGCGTCCACTAGACTCCAACCGTCCTTCTCCTTGCTCCTAAGCCGCTCCCTCACAATTCACATTTCACGCTTTCACCTTCACGCACAGATCTGTAATTGTAACTAAAGGTATGGCCAGTGGGAGGTTCTCTGCTGCTTATAAGAAGGACAATGATAAGAAGGAGACAAAATCAGAGTCCTACCTGCAAGATTTCTTCGACTCCATAGGCTCTTTCACTTTCCAAATCAGGCATTCTCTTTAGGCACTGAATACTTATTATAAAGAGAAGGAGATGAGTGCCCATGGCTGGAGCAAATGCAAGTTTCTGCATATTGATGTGTTTTGCTACATCTAATTGTAGCCTGAAATTCCCTGCTTTTGGTTGTGATTGTAACTTTTTTTATTGTTGATTTCTTTTTTAAATACTTTATGTTCATAATTCGATTATATTGAAAATTAATATAGTGCTTTGAGATGTTTCTGTTTATTTTCGTTGATAAACTCTTACTTGAATGATAGCTTACAGTGAAGCTTAAAGGAAAAAACAGGTTTTCCAGTTTTTATGTTAAAAAATCGAACCGAACCGAAACCGGTCGGTTTGAACCAGTTCCGGTTCGATTTTTTTAGTTTTTCAAAATTTTATTTTGGTTAGTTTTTTAGATAAAAACCGAACCGAACCGAAAATGCTCACCCCTACTATTTAATAACAACTAGCATCAATTTTCGGGGTTACAAGCTTGTCTTCTTCCCCATGAAAGCTTCAATAGCAACTGAAAAAGCTCCCTATAAATGAGTCATAGCTCGTTCGAGTTGAAAATTTAATGTGTTCGAGTTCGACGAAGAAGAAGAAAAAGTCGAGGAGAAGCCTGCGAGGTTCATCGAGTAGGTGTTTATGCGTGTTCCTGTGTGGGAGGGGGGCTTGCTGGTTAAGATCCAGAGAAGAAGAGATGTTGAGAGCAAAGGGAGGGGCAGCGACTGATTTTGTTTTTAAGGGAATGCTACTTTAGGTTTAGGGTTAGAAAAAACATCATATTTATACTTATTTTTTTTTAAGTGCTGGTCTGGTTGAACCAATTCGGTTCAATCGGTTTCAGACTTTGGAAACCGAACTGAAATTTTTTTGTGATTTTTAATCGGTTAATTTGATTTTTTTTTGTTTTTTCAATTTAATCAGTTTATCGATTTTTTTACTCATTTTTAAATTAAACTACACCTCTAAGGACTGTGAAACAGTGCTTTAGTCGGCTTAGTTCATGTAGATATATGTGAGTCTGGAAGTTTGAACATCCTTCGACTGGATGGAAGTTCATCGATGGGCCAAAATCCTGATCGAAAGCATTATCAGATGCTTGTTTACATACCAAATGTGAAAGCCCTTTATTTTATACGCGGGAGCTTGTCCCACGATAATTTGAGCGGTTGCATTCCCAAATCCATTTCAAGGATAAACAAGCTCGGGGTTCTAAGATTAGAATTCAATTAGTTAGCGGGAGAGATACCACAGGAGCTTGGAAAATATTTTTACATGTAAAATGATTTTTTCAAATGAAAACCTTACACAATTAAAATAAGCATTAACAAGAATTCAGGTAATTTGAATTAATGAGAGCAAAAAATATCCAAAGCCCTCTTTCCTTAGTCATTTTGTTTTCTAGAAAAACAAATCTTTTTTGCCATAATAATATTTTTTAAAATTAAATCTTAGCACCATGTGAAAAGGAAATTTTTTTTAAAAAAAAGCATGTATATTTTTTTTTAGCAAATATAAAATACACGGTGCTGAATGAATAGTAAAATATAAGTGTGTGCTTAGTAAATTTTAAATGGTAAAAACGCATGTTTTTTTTTATATATAATAATAATAGCTGTCCTCTTTGGTTACCTCTTTTTTTCTTTTTACGATAAAAAATACTCATTTACTATATATACTAGCAAAAAAAGAAATTCTCAACTCTGGTGTTATTCTAGCGTTGACTAAAAACACAGGAAAACTAAGTTCAATAATCATGCTAATTTGGAGTTTTACATATTTTAACATGGATTACTTAGAAGAAGAGGAAGAAGAATTGTTGTATTATTTGTTAGTGGATATTATTAGTAAGTCACTACTTGTTTATTTGTTGATAATTTATTTGATTTTAGTGAATTTTAGGTTTGAGGGTTTTTTTTATTAACGTGGATGTCCGAGTCAACTTGTATGTACCTCAACTAATTCAACGGGTTATGAAGTTAACGATCATGTAAACTTCTAGTGACCCTGAGATTTGTGAGATTCGAACTGGTGACCTCTAAAGAACAAACTCAATATCTGACCAGTTGATTACACTTCTCATGGTTAATAGGTTACGGGATTTTATTTAGGAAAGTATTCCATAACTTTCCTCAACCTTTTTTTCCTCTTATGGTAGAACCTGAATCTTTACATTTATGTACATTGTATTTTTTTATTCATGATATGTATAATATGCCTAAATATTAAGGGGGGTGTTAATGCATGCATACGTGGTCAAAGGTTGGTTTAAAACATAGAACCAAACCTAGTGGCAACTAATTGGACTAAAATTTATAAAAAGATCATAAAAGACATGTTTATATATAATTGCATTGCTTTAGGTTTGTTTTAGGATATTGATTGGGCTTAGTTTTAGTGTTTATAGTTTTTTCATGTTTTAAGTTTGCTGGGTTTTTTTTAAGCATTTCGCTGATTATTGTTTTTGTTGTTTTTTTCTTTTATATAAGCATGACTTTTTATGATCTTTTTATTTCTTTTATACAT
>Ga0307515_10007705_pt1 | contig 21205 bp, 30 predicted proteins | sample 17_EM_MG_FD_194513 | JGI IMG/M metagenome (GOLD analysis project Ga0307515, IMG submission 194513) | Populus trichocarpa ectomycorrhiza microbial communities from riparian zone in the Pacific Northwest, United States - 17_EM | ecosystem: Host-associated > Plants > Roots > Unclassified | place...
GACTGCCAGTCTGGGGCCCGGTCCAGTCCGACCTTCCGGTGGGACCGGACCGGACTGAGCCCTACCCCAGACCGGGTCCGTCCGGACTGGTGGAATCATTGGCCACCAATCAACTTGACTCGGCCTTCATTCTTCATCATTTCCTGTGATGTAGTTGTGTTGGATAGTGACAGACTAGATCCTCTTCATAAAACATCGAGCTCCTTCGTATTGTAATAAGCATCTACAGCAACAATTTTTCTGATTATCGGTACTGAAGGCGTACGAACCGTTCGAGTGACCTCCGGTTCATGTGTTTCAATATTTGTTGGACGGAGTTGGAGCGTGGTCATCACGTGGCCTTAGGTTAAGGTTGAGTGGCGGATCCTCATGCATTTCAGTTGTTGTGTACGTTGTACTTAGACTTCACGGCACAATAGATAGAGGTCACCGATTTGCTAGCTGCACCCACAAGTCACTGTACGCTTCCCTACGCACCCGGATTTGGTCTAACAATACTGTTCCTGTCTTCACTTAAGAGTGCTGTTGCACTATCGTAGAGAACTTCACGTGAAAGTTGTGCCCATGTATGCCAAAGAGTTGCATATGAACCTCGGAATACCGTCTGATTATGCACAAACTCTAATGTCGCTGTATTGATCACTGTTGTAGGATACCGCGGGTGTTTAACAATATTTCTGAGATTTCGTTTGAAATATTGCTGAGGGTTTTTGTCAAGACTTGAAGAGAATGCATTCAGGGACTGCTGGGTTATAATAACTTCTGCCAGGCTCTAAAAATGAATTGGCACCTTTTTAAATGAATACATTACCGATACCTCAGCGACATATCCCTAGAGTCAGGGCATGACGCCCAAGTGTTGAGCACAGCTGGTAATGCTCATCAACCCCTGCTCCGGAATTTAAACAGTGTCGGAGTTGAGAGTCCATGTGCAGGTACTTGGTCCATTTGTCTTCATTTTCATCAGAGTATTGATCTTCTTGCACATAATGTTCAGGATTTGTGAGCATAATAGCACCCATAAAATACCACCTTTGGTTATACTGGGTATTGGGTGGGTGATGTAAGACTAGAATAATTAAGATTTGAACAACGAGGTAGTGCATGAAGGAGGCGTAGTCTTTCCTATTTCCCGCTGCAGCGGTACCGTTAGGGAATCCGCTGATCCTAGCTCCAGGTGTGGCATTAAAATAACAAAATTCGTCGCCATGATTACACTATTCCTGGCGTTCAGCATCCCTAGTAACAAAGTAGCGCTCTTCGCTGCTAAGAATGGATGATGGTTCATCCGCGCCCAGGATTATTTGCTTCACCTCCTTCTCAGACTAGCTGGAACAATTGTCATGATCCTTCCGGAGAACGAGACCTAGAACTTTTCAACGGCAAGGGAATATTTTTGATCCTAATTGTTAGTAGTAATTCAACCATGAGATCGTTATCTGGAGTATACTGAATAGCAGGGAATGGTTTCTAGCATACTCGTCGGATTTTCAAGTATTCGGTCACTCTTAACCCTAACCACAGCTTAAATGGGTTAGTTCAGCGCTTAAACTGACTCTTAAGATAGCTCTAGTGTGGGTTAGGGTTCAATGGTGGCCGATAACTTAAAAATCCGACGAGTAGAGCTTCCATCGGTACGCTGCCTAACCAGCTGTCTAGGTCCGATCCCATCTCCGAAAAGTCCTCTGAAGGATATCCTGATACAACTATCATAATAACCATCGCGACCCACGTAGCTACCCCCGGAGAATCCATATCTAATTTTGGGAGCCCTTAGTGTCCCGACCCAGAATCTCTTGTGAATTGATATCGCTGGGTATATTTATCGTTCGAGTGGTATTATGTTGAGAATGTCTAGCCGAGTTCGTATCGGAGGTATCTGGGAGTGGGTAATCAGTTGAGAGATTCTGACTGTAATGTGATGGACCATAGTAGATACTGGGGCCAGAATCTGCATACCCGAATTTCATCAAGTATTCGGACAGAAGCGTTTGAATTTGGCGCTGAATACTACACCGCATCAACTCATGTTTGAATGGTGTCACGAGATAAAGGTAGAGATTCGGACCGTTGCTAGTTCTGTTGCAGTAGGTGGAAGTATATGTCCATAAGTATTGTCGGGGAGAGAGAAAACGGCGCCGCATATATTGCAAAGGTGAAAGGGAATCAGAATGGAAACAGACCACACGGCCCTGATGAAAGCGGGGACAACTACACAAGAACTATCGGGCGAGTAGTTGTAGTGTAGTGAGCCAAAATATAATCGACTTGTTTGGAGACGACAGCAACGATTGGGGGCAGTGCTGTAGAGCCCCAAGGACGACTTATGATTGGCTCAAGGGTATACTGAAATTCGAAAGCGCACCTAAAATCACACTCTGTATATTCTAGTGCGCGTGACGACTTTGGCCAGCTCTCGAACTAGAAACCACTTCCGTGTAACTCCGAGAGCAAAAGCAAAACTGCCGAGTTTATCAAGGCTCACTGGTTTGGACTGCTCATACTAATAAAACATGTCTACTACCTATTATGAACAATACCCCATTAGTACAATAAAAAGGTCTATGACATAGCTGATGGCAATTGACTTGGAATCGAACGATGCTATGGTCGAGCTCATACTAGTTATTGTCACTCGGTCGGAACATATGCGGAATGCGCTTTGTGTGCGCACTCAGCTGGGCATCTCCAGCCGAATCTCATCAGCCCATACCCGTAAGTCAGACCGACCATATATAATAACAGAACTATAGTTTTATGAAGATTTTGGGAGCATGTGTCCACTCTTTACCATGCAATGGAGAGTGTACCAACAATACAGTGAACCTTTGAGAACCTAACTGGAAAAGAGTCGACCCTAACAAAACCGTAGCGATCGCGATGAGTTCGGTGAAGATGGCCAAGTGTGAGAGCCAACAAGCTAGCGGGCTAAAACAACCACGAATCGGCAACAACCAACGACTGGGTTCTGACATCACTACAATAATAGAGATGTAAAGTTGTCTGCACGCAGATTTATTCCAGGAAATGTGTGGATCGGCGATTGCGTCATGCACTTACCTAATACAGTTAGCTGTCGCCCTGTACCAGCCAAAATGTCACCCACGGACACGTGTGACTCCCATCAAAATGGAGAGTGCGGACGTTTCATTGGGCGACAGGCCGGCGTTTTCCGTTAGCGTGTTATTTTTGCATAAGCACAGTCAGAGGTATCTCGATGTGGGTCCAATCGAATGGGGCTGGCAGCGACTGCCGAATCGGCGCCCTCAAGGATTGACATCCGTCGTAGGTAACTAATTAATAGTGTAACTACTTTACCAAAAAAAGCCCCGTTTGCTGATGCCGAGTTAATGCTGTATTAATGTTGAATTATTTATAAATGTATATATTGGCTGAACTTGTGGGTATTTTGGAATTTGCAACAATATGAATTGTTTTGATGTGGGATCAATGTCACAATAATGTAGCACAGAAGACCACATTAGATGGTATATTGATGCCACATTGATGTTGGATTGCTGTCATATTCAAAATGATGTGCATTGAGTTAAATAGTAGAGTTACACTACATTACTTCCACATGTGTATATTTCACAAATGCCTGCACACGCCTGCACACGCCTTCACACGCCCGCGCATGCCTCTGGGCCCGATGCTGCCAGCTGACTGACATATGGTAAAACAAAAAATCTGTGGCATGATTCGAACCTGTTTCAGTGGGTATTGCACACACCCACTAACCGCTACACTATGTATGTAGTTTGCTGAACATAACATTATGTTAGGGCTATTTGTAGGTATACTGGTTTATTACTGTCACATCATTGTAACAAGAATGTGGAATGCCTGCCACATCAATGCAAATGCTCAATACTGCTCAATTGACCAATATTACCCCATTCAACTAAATACTCAATCAATTACAATGTCATATTTGCTGCTATCTTGTATTACTGTGGTATTTTGAGCTATTCCCCTGTAATTGGAATCTTAAATTTAGTACTATGTTACAATCACTGGACTCTGGGAGTCATGCTGCACTCGGGTAAATGTGGCAATGCAGTCACATCAATAAACGGGGGGTTTTTGGCATAGTATGCACTTATACTCAGTGTGTCAACCGTCACGTTACACAGCCGGGGACAGTGGGGCATCCGAGATTTCTCCAGGATGACCCCAAGACCGAACACCTTGTCCTTACTCGACGAGGACGGCCGGGGACCACCGGGGATGGCGAAATATCGTCCTCGGCCAACATTGTCGGTCCCTCGGCCAGCATCCACAGTCCTCCTCTGACACCAAGCATTTAGATATTCTATATGGCTAGAGATGAGTGAACCAATGGTAATGGATAAAGATTACAGTTCATAATGTGGGTAAATTTGTGGCTTGGTATGATTCAACTCGGTTTACTACTTCTGAAATTCATATCAATGGATGTGTGCCGGGGACTGCCGGGGACTGCGGGGACGACCGGGTGACGGCAACATAACTTCATCGGCCGTCCTATCCGTCCATACCGTTCTAGTCAGTTCACGTAGAATGTCAGCCTGCGGAGTGACCGGTCAGGAGTCCCACCTTCCGTGAACCAACTAGTCAGATCACGGATCCCGCGAACTGACTGACAGAAAATTACACTCAAGCAAAATAATCGTTACTCAATACAGCTTGAACAGGCGCGATCGTGAAGGGGGACGAAAATTCGGAACGTTCAAATCCTAGTTCTCATACAAGATCTACAGTACTGTACAATATGTTTGAGCATTCTGCGCGCCGCGGTGTTATTCGTTTGAGTAGAAAAAGATGCAGCAGACCATTCGATGAAGTAAATCCTTCGACAGAGATGCTACCTGATTGAACAGATTGAATTGATTAACAGTGAATCTTATTGGCAGTAGGGGGGCCTAGACAAATCTAGATGCGAACTCCAAGTAGATCTTTAGTCGATCACGCACAATGATTTATTTAGTGAAATTGAAAGTCTGATGTGTCATTTGTATTGTCCTACATCGTTTTGGACTAATAAGCGAAGCGAGGAACATGTTCACTAAGTTAACGTTGAGCTACGTGCGGATGCTGGATGGTTCCTTCCTATTCGTAAACAGGCTTAAAGTTTATTCTGCTAATCGCCAGTTCCCCGCTTATCTACCATCCAATATCGGTCGACGGAGCAGCGTACCTGCGAACATGTCAGAAACCAATGGGCTGTTCGACCCATATACCCGAGACTGGCAACGCATGTCAATCCTTCCTATCACGGATTCTTCAAAATACGGTCTTCACCAGAATTCACCAACTGCAACTGATACTTTTCGTAAGCTAGCTCTTATCTGAGACAGCAGCTCAAAAGTCGACCTGGGGTTCTCGACTTTCTGTGACAAACCTTGCCAAGCATGCAGTGCTGTCATTTGACTAGTTTTGCCTGTGTAATGGTTTTCGTATGGTATTTGGTCGCAAGTAAGGTGAAACAACAACGGTAGCAATTTAGTAGATACTAATACAATTAAAATACCTCAAGACATGCACATGCATGCAGCGCCCAGGGTGTTCGATTTCGTTGTTGATTGGTACCCTAGCGTGGGGGCTAGTATGTGATCGGTACTAACCTTCTACTGGTCTAGTGTCGTTCCCAACCGAGCTGGGGACTGTTGCAATCTTATCATAGTAACTATCATATTAGCAAATAGGAAATATAAGGCGGTAGAGTATAAATATAAACTCATAGATACCAAGAAGCAAGACAATCTGGAGCAGACACCATGGCACCTGTGTCACCTCAGACTGTCTCGGCTAGCAAAGGGGACATATTTTGCAGGCCAGCTAACGAGATTGATGTTGCGAAATTCTTTCTCCTCAATTATGGACTCCACGCATTGACCGTAATAACTGAACCCGGGTCGGGTGCATTGTTGACTGCCATTGCTATTATGCAAGCTATGCTCTCTCCCTACTTAGGCATGGTTAAAGCACTGCAGATTATCGCTCGCTTTGCTCGTTTCCGTGGCCCGCCTCTGCAGCAAGCCCACTACGCGAAAGCTCTTTGCATGAAGGTGCCCCAGGGAGATCAGAATGAAGAGTTCGGACACCGTGGGAATACTGTCAGTGGTTGCTGACTGTTTTCTCCTAGTCTCGATAAAATTGCCCCTTATCTAATGAATATCCATGGTCTTTGTTCAAACCCGAGTTTGATCAACCGGGCAACACTAAAACGTCTATACGACCCGGCAACTCTGAAAGATATATGGAGCGACCATTTGTCCCGCCTACACCAATCGGGTTTATTCCACGTACCTTTTAACTTTGACGTCAAACCAGCGATCGAACTTTCCTCTCTCTCTCGAACAACCGAACCTTCCTTTCTCGAACGAGCAATCGAACTTTCCTCTCTCTCTCGCACAACCGAACCCTCCTCTCTCGAACGAGCAACCGAACCCCCCACTCTCGAACAATCAACCAAAACCTCCTCTCTCGATCCAGAGATCAAACCCGTCTCTCTCGAACAATCAACCAAACCCACGTCTCTCGATCCAGAGATCAAACCCACCTCTCTCGAACCAACGATCAAAGTCACCACTCTCGAACTAGCACCCGAACCCTCGTCTCTGAAACCAGCAATCGAACCTTCCTCACCCGACTTGGAGCTTGCTAGCAACTATAACCTCATCAAAATCCTTGCATCAAGTTTTCAAACAGCATATGGTGCATTTGAGCTCTACAATGCCGTTGGAAATCAACTTGACAAATATGGATATGCCGCATACGCACTGACGGTTGTACCATACACCATGATGTCTTTCGTAAATTTACTAGCATCACTATGTCAACCTCAATATCCATCGAAATTTATTGTGACCTACGAAACATCGAAGTAACGAACCTTAAAATGAGTGGAATGTTATCCGAAACTAACCGTACCGGTAGCAACAACTCTGAACTACAAACCGAGATAGCAGATTCTAGCAATAAAACTGAGTTGGAAGTTAAGATAAGTGGGAAAGTGGGAGTTGCTTACCCTGCCTCAAGCAACAGTACGCCGGTGAGCAATTAGTTGTTTTTTACATGCACACTTTGAAATACAATTGACCACTTTTAGGAATATTTGCCGATCCCGACTGCAATCGCTTCTATACTATTCCCGTTATTACTAGCAATGCCATATATCATGATGAAGCTCCTAACCAACTTCGAGAACCGCCAAAGCACTAGAAGCCAGCGAGTATGGGTTCTGGTCTGGCTAGCTTGTGGCCAGTTGTTTGGGTCATTGATGGGTTTGGAAGGTGACTTCGACAAGAAACAGAAACAAATGGATGGACCTGTCTTTTATCATTTTAATATCTTCCGCTCGGTATTACTTTATTCGGTGCCTTCTATTGGCGTATTTGTAGTGGTTGGAAAGATGATTTTGGATGATGATGTATGTACAAAGATATAGGATGTTTGGCTAGAAGAAATGATTTTTAATGCGCATATGAAAACGGAAGGAATATTATGTGCTATTGCATGATAAGTCTCTGCCTTTGTCATGGCCGGAGGTGAGTCTCGTATGGCCGGAGATTGCTGTCCGCCTGAAGGGTCTATATATAGATGCAATGATTCCACCAGTCCGGGGGTGGACTAGTCCAGACTGGACCGGTCCGAGTTTAGTCCAGTCCAGTCCATGAGATTTTTGGACCGGGATCGGACCAGTCCAGATTTCCGCTGGACTGGTACGGACTTGGACTGGACCAGTCCACTCGGGTGGAATTAGCCCGATGTCATTGGGAGTCAGTCATACACTTAGTTACCGAATAGAGTCGTACAAGAGGCGTCATATACGTAGACTCATACACGATTACGCACTCGCCATCTGCCACCAGGCAGCAGACTGCGATTGGTACATTATACTCAAACTCTGATTAATCGATTCACAGGTAATCAATGCTGATGCTTTTGTAGTAGATGAATATGATCGATATCTTTCAACTCCCACTGAGTCATCCATCACCAACCCATTCTCGTTTTGGCAGTCTCAGCGTGAGATTTATCCAAAACTGTCAACAATGGCACTTGATGTCAATGATTCCACCAGTCCGGACGATCACAGTCTGAGATAGGGCTCAGTTCAGTACAGTCCAACAGGATGGCCGGACTGGACTGGACCGCAGACTGGGAGTCATCGACTGGACGGGCTCAGTCTGGACCGGACCAAGCGGGCGAGTACTTATCAATTTCAAACTAGTTACATTGTATATATAAATTTCCAACAAGTTACATCACTTCCGCACCCATATCTCCATCTCCATGGTGGTCAGCATACAGTTGCTCGCCTGCCTCCACAACCTCCATTTGCATTCCAGTAATAACAACTGGTGGGAGACCATTTTGAAGCCCATCCCATGACTTCATGCATTCCACTTCTTGCAGCGAATCAATCTGCAGCCTATTTCGCCTCCCAGTGAGCATTATCTTGCACTGGGCAGAGAGTTGTTCAACCCCAGCAGACCTTGGCGGTATGAATAGAATATGAAGTGCCAGAGATTACAGTTTTGGAAACATCTCCCGCTGAGACTGCCAAAATAAGAACTGGTTGGTGATGGATAGCTCAGTCGGGGTTGAAAGATATCGGTCATATTCATCTCCTACAATGTAGTCAGAGTTCATTCTCTTCGAATTGATGGATCACAGTTTTGGTATACAATGTAATGGCAGTCATGATTAGGTTCTCGGCAATGGCACGACAAGTGTCCAGGGCCGGGTAACCGCAACCTTATATAGACGACTCGCGATCTCTCTGAGATCGCTAGCGATAATCTTACCTATCAACTACTCTATTATATTACCACATCCACGTGTGCAACCGTATCTGCTCATATACTCACATACGCGGCAATATACGGATATACCCCCTTACTCTATTATCGCTCTTATTCAATTCGATACGTTTCGCTCACGGGATCTTGCAATTTACCCCTTTCAACGCGTCACCACGAAATAACGCGTTTTATCACAAAACATGCCTCCAAAGTAGTTTACCAGAACTCAATTGCGCGTCACTGACATCGATGAGATTGACGACACTCTGCAGGCAGCGGCAGAGACAGCGGAACGCGCTACTCCGACCGTCTTACCGGAGCCTGGGATCAACGATGAAGATGACCTCTACGACGACCTCACAGGTCAAAGAATGAAAGATAGCCCGATCGACAATGATAGTGGTGATCTACTCTCCCAAAGTACTGACGATGATCGTCTGGACGTGGCGACTCAAAACCGGTTGATGCTGCAAATGCTGCACGAAAATCTAGCCCAGTGGAAAGCCGAACAGAGACTCAAACACGAGAGAATGGCTGCCGAACGGGAAAGAATGGCTGCCTAACTGGATGAACGGGCTGCCGAATGCACCGAACCCACCGAATGACCCACCGTAGCCCCAGGACCGAATGTCTACAAGATGGTTGACCCCGTGAGGTTCTGCGACGGTGCAACAGGGCTGGTCCGATTCATGGACGCGTTACGCTCGAATGGCAACACCCACAGACACCTATTCCCACACGGTGGACCCGATCACATCTATTACGCTATCTCTCTTGTTGACGGCTGGAGAAATCATTAGAACCTGACATTTAGACAGACGGCGATGACAGACCATTCAGAATGGGCGGGCAACTTAACTGCAGAATCCGACCTATGCCTACAGGACATCGACCTCTTTTCGCAAGTGATGGCCAAGGTTTATCGGGATAAGGACCAACGATGTGAGGCGGTGATCACACTGATGCAGGGATACCTACAACATCCATAAGAATGGGTCAGAGCCTAGGCGAATAGTTTGAAAGCTAATAGGAGACAGGCTGGGTGCAATCTACAGAAGCACGAACAAGTCTTCTACAATATTGCATGAGCAGGCTTCCACAACTCTCATGAGAACAATGTTGGACCAATGATGCCCGGCTGTGGCAGATTTGACACCTTGGATGAATTCTTCGATAAGGCTGTGGCCTTGGAAGTTACACATGTTGAGAATAAGAAGCCACAGCAGCAGCAACAACAGCAGCAACAACAGAAGCAGAAACAGTCTATGGACTCGTCTTCTAAAGGCGGCAGAGGAGGCTACCAGCCATCCATTAATGAGCCAGCCGACACCACCGGCGGCTATTCCGGCCAAGCAGGATCAAACAGACACGGCAAATCAGGCGGCGGAGGACAATTGTCAGGTTTACCGCCAGCACCATGGGTCTCAACGGAAATGTTTGAAGGCCGAGGTTCTACTGGCAAATGGTTATGATGCAGATCTCCGAACCGCGAGGCGAGCTTCTGCCCCAAATACTGACGAGCAGGTAACGCACCACTGCAGGACCAGACATTAGCTCCAAACAGGGACCGAGGACACCAAATCAAACGACAGAAGTCCATCGATAATCAACAGCCAAAACACTCATTGGTCTCACTCGGCATCTGCCCCAGGGGTGAGGTTCGACTAGGTGGCATTGGGGTTGGACAGGTTGGCAATGCAAACTTTGATGGCGAAGATGGACAGGATACAACCGCATTGGATCGCTTTGAAGTCAACGGTGTTGTTGGAGAGCGCAAAAGCTCGCATGTCAAGTCAGCAAAGATGCGGCATGTCCAGACCGGACACGTCCCATATTATTCACGAGGATTCTATCAGATATGGAAATGTGGAAATGTAACTCGTGCGTGCTCTCATTGATTGTGGCGCAACAGCCATAGTTATGGCACCGTGACTGCAAAAACGGCTTGGTGTAGCGGACTAACCGGCATACCTCACAACTCTAGGCCGTAATATCCAAGTAATGGCACACGCGAGTGACAGTCGAAAAACGGTATTCACGGTTCACTATATGGAGCACCTATCACAGGTTCAAGGATTGGAGGTGCTAGTCGTGCCTATGCGGGCTTACAATGTGGATTTGGGATTGCCTTGGTTCCAGTCCAGGAATGCTGAAGTTGATTGGCAAAGTGGTCGACTTGTGGCTCTGGGAACCCCAGGGGGAGCGGATGTGGTGGCAGTAGAACGGGTAGACCATCAGGCATGCCCAAGGAATGTACCAGGATCCACCGCTAGGGAGGAGGCGTGTTGCGAAGGAGGCGGTGGCGATGAAGATATTCAAATACTCGGAGCAACTGCCTTTGACGATCTACTGGCCAGTGAGCAGGTCGTCGGGGCATTGTTCCTAAGAGTGGGAGATTGTACAGGGCTGCTGGGAGCGACCGAGGAAGGTATCACTGATGGTGAGTAAGATTGACCCCAGGAGCTGGACGGGTGAACAGGGAGCAGTGGCGGCAATGGTCAGAAAAGGGTTCGCAAGAGTATATTCGTGTAGATGTTGCCGGCCCGCCAAGACCTGCAGGGAGGACAGGACGGCGAGGGCTTGGCTCTTCCATTGGTGAACCGTTTAAAATCCGAGCTCCTGGAGATTCCCCCTTACTGCCCCATATATATATCACAAATTCAGAACAAACGTTAGCGGATGGAGTCGGCACAACGACAAAGATTATGCCTACAGATGATGGAGGACATATCCTGGAAATATATGGGGATTTCGTGGAGGTTTTCAGTAAAACAATGGCGGAGACACTTCCCCTGCATCGGTCCACTGACCATGCAATTGACTTGGAGCCCGGCTATATCATGCAAAATGGGCGGATCTTCAACTCATCAGTGTTGGGGTTGAGGACGTTGAAGGCTTACATTGGGGCAAAGCTAGACAATGGGTTTATTCAGGGGCCATCAACGCGGGCGGCTCCGCCACATTTCTTTGCAAAGAAGAAGGACAGAAGATTGAGACATTATATGGACTATTGTTCGCTTAACAAGGCAAATGTGAAGAATCGTTACCCGCTTGCATTAATTTCAGAGATGCTTGAGCGTCTCACGGAGGTCAGGACATATTTGATGCTCGACCTCATCGGGGCTCATAACCTCATCCAGATCAAGTGAGGCGATGACTACAACACGGCTTCTCGAACGCATTACAGCCAATTCGAATACAGGGTGATGCCATTCGGCGGAACAAATGCACCAGCTCCGTTCCGGTCTAATATCGATGATTGCCTAAGGCCATACATTGATGACCTCACAGTGTGCTACCTCGACGCCATACGCAACTATTTGACAAATGAGAAGGAGCAGCAGGGGAAAGTGCACCAGGTGCTGTAGCGACCTGAGGTATTCGGCCTGTGATGCAATGCCGAGAAGTACCAAATTGAAGTTTCGGAAGTCGGCTTCATGGGGTCTGTTATCACTCCCAATGGACTCGGCATGGAATCGGACCGGATCTCCACAATGGAGGACTCCCCGACACCAACCTCAATTAGGGATGTCCAGGTGATCCTCAGATTCACGAGCTTCGACCACAGGTCCATCCGGAAATTTGCCAAGGTGACTTGTCCGCTTACAGCACTACTAAAGAAGGTAGCTAGGGCTGGTGAGCCTCCAGAAGGCAGATTTTGAGGCCAGAAGTCAGAAAACTGTGGGACAGTCAAATGGGAATGGACGCGGCAAGCCGAATTGGCGTTCAGGAAACTGAAAAGAACCCTCACCGCGGCACCGATCCTCCATGATTTTAATCAGGCCAAACCGATCATTCTCCAAATGGACACGAGTGGAGTCGCTATTGCGGGCAGTTTCAATCAGTACGACGGTTTCAGGGTTCTCAAGCCGGTCAATGTCTACTCCCGTAAGTGCTCTGCAGCCCCACAGAATTGGTACACTTATGATTGGGAGCTGTTGGCCATCGTGGAAACACTGAATAGCGGCGACACTACCTCGAGGGCGCCAATCACGAGGTTTTGATTCCCTGCGACCACCAGAATCTCGAAACCTTCCAGACATCCAAAGTACTCTCCAGATGACAAGCCTGCTTGTCGGAAGGTCTTTCGGCTTACGACTTTGTCATCGAACACGTGGAAGGCAGCAAGAACCTGGCCGATGGCCCATCCAGATGGCCCGACCACGAAATTAGCTACGAAAGGCCTGCGTCCCGACTATTGGCAACCGTCTCAGTTGAACCATACGACTATCTCATCGCACCAATTATTGCGGCCCAGGCTTCTGACCCTTTTGCCGCCGACGTTTCGGCGAAGCTTGTCGACCTACCAATCATAGAAGGCTCAGCTACCGCCAAAGAGGCGAGCCAATGGAAAGTCGTCGCGGGAGTGTCAACTTATGAGGGGATGATATACGTTCCAGCGGTCGATTCTCTATGTGGAAAAGAGATAAGTCTATTCCATGACAACCCTGAGTCCAGTCATTTTGGAGCTATTAAGACTACTGAGCTGGTATCAAGGAATTTCTACTGGCCAGTAATGGACTTGCGTGTATGTACGTATGTCAGCGGCTGCGAAGTATGCCACTGAATCAAAGCACCTCGGCACGCCAGACACGGGATCAACAAGCCCTTGGTGGCACCATCACTGCCATGGGAAGGCGTCACGATGGACTTCGTCACCGACTTGGCAGAGTCAACGGCAACGGGCTACTCCGGGATTCTCGTCAACCATCTGGTGATGCAGTTTGAGGCCCTGAAGCAACCATGTAGCCTGATATCGGAAATCAAAGCACACACGTTCGCAGCTAGCTTGGAGGACACTCACTGAACCCTGCTTAAGAACTTGGAGGAGGCTCCAGCCAATCAGACGAAACACCCCGGAGGCAAAGTGGTTGTTTTCCAGGTTGGAAACGGGGTCTGGCTTCCAACATGGCACTTCCAGATGACATGACCGTCAAAGGTGTTGAATTACATACGGACAGGACCTTACACGGTAAGCCAGGTCATCAATAACAATGCTTTCAAATTAGACCTTCCGTATACGATCAGGACGCACAACGTTTTCCACGTCTCTTTGCTTGACCGCTAAGCGTCTCCTACCGCCGGGCAGCCACCGTTTGAACCCCAGCAGATGGTCGTCGACGACTCTGACGAATGGGAAGATGATCGGATCCTCGACTCTAGGCGACCCTACCGGATACTCCACGATCTCGTACAATGGGCAGTTTACAGTTTCGTATAGACTAGTTGGGAACCTGCGCAGCATCTCAGGAATGCCAAGGGGTTGGTTGATGAGTTCCACCGAGAGAATCGAAGGAAGCCTCGACGATGATTGGACTGGAGGATTGGGATTGGACGTTATACGAGTGATTTACTTTGCATACTTTCGGATGGATCTCGGCCCAGTACAAATGGCGTCGGCCCGGGTTTTAACTCTCTCCGGTGACAAGTCAAGTGGGGGTGGAGTTTCCTAGTGCACCGATTCCGCGGTGAGGCTGCTCATAGGGCAATGATCGGTGGTGGGACTTAATAAAGTTGTACTGAGGCGTACACATCTGGGTTTTGTTTTCTTATGGGTGTCCTTGTTATATCGACGTATGTGGCAGCCCAGGGGGTCAGCTCCTAATGGGGGGGATGATGTAATGGCAGTCATGAATATGTTCTCGGCAATGGAACGAGATGTGTCCTGGGCCGGGTAACCGCAACCTTATAGAGACGACCTGCGATCTCTCTGAGATCACTAGCGATAATCTTACCTATCAACTACTCTATGATATTACCACATCCACGTGTGCAACCGTATCTTCTGATATACTCACATACGCGGCCATACACGGATATACGGCCTGACGTACTGAACCAATGACAGTCAGCTGCCGTTCATCCCGCCACGATGGAAATGGTGTAATGGGCACCTGATGTATGCCAAGTTGGAGTTCACCATGGCATACTGCCTGTGAAGACCCAGTTGAATACTGTGTTAACCACAGTGCCTGAACACGCAGCTTCGCATCCTCCAGTTGGTCATCAGTCCATCACAGATTTTCCACACCCGCCTCAAAGTATTCCCACTTGCATGCTGGATCCAATACCTCCGCTGTAACACAGAGTGTTAGATCTTTGTATAGCTCCTGGTATTTGTCCAGCACAACAATGGCCTCAGCTGCAGCCCTGCAGATATGCAAGTGGGAGTTGGCCTGATACATCTGAAACACATTGGTGAATATTGTTCGAAGGAAGAGAAGTCCTATCAGGAGATTGTGGAGCCCAGCGAGGTCTAGAGTTAGCAAAGTTTCCGGATCTTCACTTCGGGTCGGAGTCTGGGTCCAAACCAAACCACTGCCAAATTTAGCGGTCCGGGTCGTCAACCAACCTGAACTGCCCACTCTTGTATGGTTCTATGGTAAACTCCAAACCCGTCTGAATTGGGCGGGTTGTCAGTCGGTCGCCCAGCGGGTCCATCTATAGATTCATATTAGGCTCTTGTATTCCCCGTGTATTAATAGTATCTTTTCAAAATCGCATTTTCCGCAACCATTAATGAGCATGTGCATGTTGAGCTGTTGCAATATGGATCCATTTGGTATCTGTGTTTCACCTTCGATAGATGGTAATTTTGCCTAATATGCCGGTCAATGATACAGTCATGCACACGAACATCCGCGCGAGGTCTTGATTACGAAATATATAAGTCCTAACACTGTTGATGCTCCGTTGACGCTCATTTTCAGGATCCAGCAGGGATCATTGTGCTGTTGTTTTTGCCAGTAATGGCTGCCAGTAATGGCTGCCAATATCAAATAAATGGATGTCTGCAACGAATCAGACCATAACATAATCAAGATGCACAGCTAAAAATCGTTGACGCTCCGTTGAAGCTCATGCTAAGAATGGGGAGGTGACCGTGTTGCTATCTCTTTTGACAATAAAAGCTGCCAATACGTGCATTATGCATAACAACCACCAAGTCACTGGTGGATTACTGTACTTATAAGACAGCAAATCATTGACGCTGAGTTGACGATCATGCTAAGAATGGGGCGGTGACTGTGTTGCTACATCTTTTGGCACCAAACGGTGCCACTATGTCCGTTATGCATAACAACAACCAAGTCACCGCTGAATTATCGTACTTACAAGACCACAAATTGTTGATGCTCCGTTGACGCTCATTTTCAGGTATTGTCCATCCAACATCTACTGCTGTCCATAACTGTTTTCATCCTGATTGAACTGTACCAGTTGGCGTTCTACATGATTAAGACACAACCCGGTGGCAAAGCTGAGCGGTGTTATTATCTTGCACTGTTCACTCTCACACGACGAACTATGATATATCAAGCCAAAGATTCATTGCACCTGCTATACATCTATTTATGAAACGATATTCACAAGCTACTTACCGTTCGCCCATATTATATCTCTAACTGAAACTCTCGGTCAAGCTACATACATCTGTTGAACCATTGATGCATTCGGTCCTACTTGGTCGTCCCTCCTTTATTTCTCAGCGTTTCCGCTGCATTGACCCTCACTAACAGCGTTTCAGGTTGTCTCTTTAACTTCCGTGTCGGCCGAACCACTCTGAGCACATTTGGTGCTGCGCTCACTTCCTGCTGCTCTGTGCATTGCGGATCCTCCATGCAATTGTGGTGCTCTATATCAGAGTCATCGTACGCAGCGCAATCCTCTTCCCTGTCATTTGGATTATCCAAGTTGCCATTGCATTTTAGCCAATCTTGAGTGTCTGAAATCCTTTCAGGTGCGCTATCCTTGTCACTTTCGACTGTGTGACAGTTGATTCTCGAAATACGGCGGACATTCAAGATTTGAGTTCGTCATCCTGGCAGGTCCTTTGCTGACAATGCTGGTGGCAAAGGTGATCATTCTGACAATTTAGATGCAGCCGCACCATCACGTGGGAAGAGTCACCACGATGCGTTGATGATCTCTTCAGTGTCTGAAATGTATTCTATGGCGGTCATCTGTTTGTTTTGAGCGCTGGATTCCTCATGCATAGGACGTAGGTTTTGGCTGCCCTGCCACATCACCAAAAAGTCGTGCACCTTGGCCATTCTGTGCAATTTCCTTTGCTCCGCCTCTTTTTTCATTTCCGAGTCATTGGCTGAGTTCGGGGTATCCAATTCAGGGTCAGTGCCTGCCAAAATCCCGTTATTGGCTCGAGCAAACTGCCTTACAATGACTTTCTCGCAAAGGGTCTGTCCTGTGGTTTTTGACTGCCTCCAGCCAATAACATCTAGGCTAAGGGAAAAACTGGCCTCCACGCCGACTGCATGCGGTATGATAGAGAATATGTTGCGCACCACATTGGAGAGATCGGGATACATTGAGTGCGTTTCCTCCTGTTGTCGCCACTACCCGGTTATGACCGGTATCCACAATGTACTACTAATCTCCATTTGGTCGGGGTGGTGATCATTGAGATTTGGATCAATATGCACCCAGTTCGTTGGTGGTTCAGGAGGCGAATTCAAACAGAACCTGGCGGCGGTCAATAAGCAGGCTGCGTGATCACTTCGTCCGGGTGTCATCTCAGCCGCATTGTTGGGCGTTAAGTATTCCTCATCATCCCTTGAGAAATCGTATGGACCACAAGATGATTGATAAGACCCTGAAGTTGTTGTAGCGGGGACGAGATTGCTGCACCGTACCGTTTCGAGTTCATTGACTGGCACACAACGATGTTTGGCGCAGTATTCATCGTCCACATACTTCGGAAACGCCTCTTGGTATAGTGTAGTGTAGGATGTCTCGTCCTCAGGATTAATATCCATTCCCTTGCCCCACTTTCTAAACAATCGCAACTTCCTGAAAGGATCAAGGATATGCGCGGAAATCAGAAGCATGCTGTAGGTGGACGAATCTGGTCATGTTAAGGTGCGGGTCTGTTGCATCAGGTGTGGCTCTGTTGCATTGGGTGCGGCTCTGTGGCATTAGCGGCGCTCTGCGGGAGGCTCGCATATTAGTTAGTTCTAGCGAGATGTCAGTTCGATCATCAATAACATTTACTTCTATACAGATGAAGAGGCTATTTGCCCACATTGGTAGCACTACTCCACTTCTCATGGTGTCACAAGCATCAGAAGTGATCGAAATACAACACACGATGGCTAATGTAGTTGGTTGATTGTCGACCCAGTGGACTGCCTGCGGCGCGGATGCTTCGCACGAGTCTTCCGACGGCCCAGCCCTCCCTGCTACGCACAACACGCATGCCACGCGCGATTCCCATGGGGCGCAAGATGTCAGTTTTATCGTCTAAATCGACATAGCCTAGTCTATTAGGTTTAGCCGCAGGTTTAAGACCTCAGCAACCGTGGGTTTCCAACCTACAGAGCTTCGCACAACCAAATACATCTCAAACAGAAGGAAGGTCATCGACGACGGCGCCATGCTGCTTTCTGATGAAGCAATCAACTGGATCATGGCGAAAGAGGACGTCCAACTGGAGTTTAATAATGCTAGCCTCTCCGCGAGCCTTGAACAAGCCGAGAAATTCCCATAGATTTGAAACATCGAAGAGAGCGTGGCTGCTAAAGTCACGGACCTGGGGGCTACTTGGCCCGTCCAAGGAGCCCGAGCTGGGAATTTGCGGCCGCTCAACCAGAAATTGAGGAATTGGAAGAAGAACTGCAGATTGCAAAGCGTCGCTCACGCCAAGTTGGAGAGACTGCTCAACAAATGCAAGTTGGAGCCGGTGACAACGGAGCACACAGACGTCGCACAGCTCTGGCTGGGGAGAGACATGCTGCTGCACCCAGTCAAAACTATCTCGTCAGAAAAGTGCGGCCTGGAATCCGAGTTGAGAGTGTTTGAACCCGTCATTCAACGACTGCCGACTAAACTTGTGCAGGCGACTCCGGCGCCGCCCTCAGGCCCATTCGGAAACCATGGCTCCCCTGAACCGACCTCGGGTCATTTCGGGACCCGTACCTCCGCCGAACCGACCCCTGGACTCTCTGGAAGCCGTGTCTTCTCTGTCAAGTCATCTAACCCTCCGACGTATGAGGGCAAACGAACCTTGGATGATGTCACTGCCTTCCTTTTCGCTCTGGAACGACACTGCAAGACAGCAGCCCGGGCGATTGGATGGGTCGGCACCATGGGCTGCGGAGCGCAAGCAGTGCTTCATCTGAAGGGCGACGCAGCAGTCTGGGCCATGCACCGCCTCCGAATGAGTACGGCCATCGAATAGTCCACCTTTTGCATGAAGTAGAAAGCTAAGTATATTGCATCCCATGCTTTGGACCTGGTGAAACGGGAATCGGAAGAACTGCCCCTAGGGAAGGAAGAATGTGTCACACAGTGTAACGAATGTTTCCGCCGACTACATTCGAAGCTAGTCCCGCACCACCCAATGCCCGCCAAGATATTATTTGATGCTTATGGGTAATAGTTCGAAAAGGGCAACCAGGGAATTGATAAAGACTTGGTACATTATATTGGCATGCGCGATAGGACTCCAACCCTCAACCAGCGCATGGAGCACCTCGCCGCGTTGGACACGTCTCCCAACCAATCTCAGCCGGGAAGTAGCTTCAACACGAACACTAACACAAGTACATCAGCTTCAGCTACGAAAATGGACTCCAAATAAACTGGCACAACTGGCACAATGACTGGCCAGGCCAAAGATGACGGTTTAACCTGGTATAACTGAGGCCAGGTGGGTGATATCTGTTGCAATTGCCCCAACCGCACTTGATGAAGAAGCTACTCGAACAGGCTTTGGCCGGCAAGGATGCCCCAAAAGCGAAGTCTGGACGCCCACAGAAAGACAAGAAGAGCGGTGGCGCACCAGCCGGACGAAAAGAGAGTGGACGGCTTGCCGAACAAAAGGAGGCTAAGAAGGTGATGGACAGTGGGGAGGAGAGCGAGTTGGAGAGCCTCTCAGACTTGGACTCTGAAGTGGGAAAAGGCAAAGGAGGTCAGTATCTGCGGCTGTAGCTCCCGTAAAAACACCATCATGTACGGTATCGTCAAACAAAAAGGGTGGCAACTTGCCAGATAGTCAATTCATGATTTTCACCAGTTACCACCACTTGAAAGTTAGTAAACTAGATGACTCAGTGGTCGACCTACTAAGGTTGAATGGCAAAATATGATCCCAAACTAAAGGAGGATGGTGGAGCAGCAGGAAGGCAAGGGTAGTAAAGGAGGATAGTGCGTCGGAGAATTGCGTGGGGAGGAAGTTCATTGATGAACTACAGAGCCAAGGGGCCGCCCTGCGTGCAAAGGAGGCGGGATGGATCATTGTAGAGACAGCCAATATCACGGCAGAGGATGGCATCGAGAAACGCCAAAGAGTGAAATTGAAACCATGACCCGGTGCGTAATAACTCTGTCAGGCTTTATTTACACTCTACGACGTCAAGAGCTCTGGCATTGTACTGGGCAAAGGCTGGATGCGTGATATCAACCGACCATATTCAATCGACCATGACAGAAATGAAATGTGGATTGCCGATACCCTCTGGGAGGAAAGAGAGATTGGCCAAGGAGATTACTAGCCTGGCCTACGCCCCTTGGACGTCGACGAAGGAATTCTGGAGCAGGCCAAATTCATGGGCATACACATTGTACAGAAGGCGGAACTTGAAAACGTGTCTGCCCGCTTGTTGCCACGGGCCATAATGATCCAAGTACACCACCTTGGCGAAGGCGGTACACTTCAGACAGCCGCATGGCCGGGTGAATTTCAAGAAATGTTGAAAGAATTGCAGGGCCTCTTCGGCAAGCGAACATACAAAAATTCACAAAATGGAAGGCCGGCCGATTTCGAGATTAAAACGGACCAACATTGCAAGATTCCTCTCCGCTCACCAAACCGCATCTCCCCGTGGGAAGAACCAGAGCTTCGGAGACAGATACACAAGACGATTCACTGCGGTTGGATTGAGCCCTCTCGAAGCAATTTTGGCCCACCGGTATTATTTGTGCCAAAGCCTGATTGTACGCTGCACATGTGCTTAGAGTATCACACCCTAAACGCCATAACCGTCAAGGATCGTTATCCTCGCCCACACATCGAGGATTTACCCAACTCCATGCACTGCTTCTGCTGGTTCACAAAATTGGACTTGGCGGCTTGTTAACATCAAATTCGCATTGGCAAAGCCAAAAGGCAAAAGACGGCCTTCACCACTAAATTGGGTTTATAGGAGTGGAGTGTCCTGCCGTTGGGCCTTGCAAACGCACCCAGCCTGTTCATGCGCATGATGAACGGCATGTTGGAACTAATGAAACGCAAATTCATCGTGGTATACCTTTGTAAGGCCGTATATCCGTATATAGCCGCGTATGTGAGTATATGGAAAGATACGGTTGCACACGTGGATGTGGTAATATAATAGAGTAGTTGATAGGTAAGATTATCGCTGGCGATCTCAGAGAGATAGCGAGTGGTCTATATA
>Ga0307515_10007706_pt1 | contig 21205 bp, 1 predicted proteins | sample 17_EM_MG_FD_194513 | JGI IMG/M metagenome (GOLD analysis project Ga0307515, IMG submission 194513) | Populus trichocarpa ectomycorrhiza microbial communities from riparian zone in the Pacific Northwest, United States - 17_EM | ecosystem: Host-associated > Plants > Roots > Unclassified | place...
ACATATAGATTGGGCAGGCGCGTGCATAGGTAGCCTATGTGTTTGTAGCAAATTGCTGCAAATCGCCGCAAATTGCCAAAATTGCGACTTACGCAGGTTTTGCAGACCCCGATTTTCGGTTGCAAAAACGCGCCCAATTTTTTTTCCTGATGTTATCTAATATATACCTTTTAAAAGAGCCTGTTACACCCTTTAGGCTTATATAACTCGCTTAATCTCCTTAATAGCCTTAAGCCGTAGGGAGTACTATTAGCTTATTTTACTAGCTAGTCCGTTATTTACTGCTTTAAAAGGATTACCTTTAAGCCCTTTAGTCTACTTACGCTAAAGAGCCCGTATAGACTTCATTATATAGTATATATAATATATAGGCGGCTACTTAGGCTTAAGCCTAAGCTTAAGCTTAGACTTAGGCCCTTTTTATAGCTATAGCGCTTACCTAGGCTAATATATACTAGCTTAATTCTATAATAGATAAAGGCGCTAATAGATATACTGTTAGTAGATATACTATTAGACGCGAATATATAAATACTAAAAGGACTTTAAATATAAGCAATTAAAGCTATAAAGACTACGCCTACTAGGACTTAGTTATATGGTTAAATAACGCCTATAGCTTATATACTTTTTAGTTATTCTAAAAATCTATATAGGCTTATAAATTATTTAACCCAACTTAATTAACACCTTAAGTTAGTTAAATTGAAAGCTTTATAAGCAGAGGGTTCAATTAATTAAATTAATTAAATTAATATTATAATGGTTATAACTAAATCCAACTGGTATAGTAGTTAGTAACTATTACGAGTCTTAGCATGGTGTTAATGCAGGAGGACCTACCTCGCGACACCTAAGTCGTTTTCCACTAGCGTTTCTTTTGCCCCGGCTATTAATATAGCCTATTGCGAGTCTTGGCATAGTATTAAGTCACCTTCCTACCGTATATATCCTGTTCCTTCCTTCTATAGGCGCTTTAACTGCCTATCTACTATATTAATTATGCCTTCCTTATCCTACAATCTTACCGCTATTAAAGCTCTAATTATATTAGGTCGTAATTGTACGCAATTAGTAGTAAGGAGCAAGCCCATAAGGCTAAATATATATTTAGGGTCTACTAATATTAGTGGAATATTAGTAAATCAAGAGCTATATAAGCGAGTTATTAGTAATAAGTTCCTTTCAGTCTAGCTTGCTAGTAGGCAATTAAATCGGTATAGTAAACGTCCTTAGGGTAACCTGCTTATATAAGCTAGTTATTATACTTATTGCGATTATTTGTAGGCGTTATCTAATCAAAGCCGCCGATAAAGTAGTTATTAATTTTAGATAAAAAGACGCGCTGCTATATAAGAGGCTTGCCGTTAGTAATTAATTTAATCGGATAGTATTTATACTGAAGCTATAGTTTGCAAATAGCTTGCTTAGCTACTTCCTTCTAACTAGCTCGGCCTTCGCCCGTCTAATATTTATTAGTAAAAGTCTATTTAATTAACGGATAAAGGATAGTAGCGGCGATATACGCAGGCAAACGATTAGTGAGTTTATAGTAGTTAGTTAGCTTTAGCTAAGCTATATTAATATTATAATGGAAGTAAGGCTCCTAGTGGTGTTTATACTACACTTTAAAGCGCTTAAATTAATTAAGTAGATACTCGAATATAGGAAGGACCTCCCTTAGAGATCCGGATTTGCCTATATTAATTAGTTCGCAATAAAAATTAATAACATTTATACGTACCTTCCTTTAAGCGTCCTTTTAGTCGCTTTATAGTAATCTAGAGAGGCTTTAAAATAGCCAGATATTTAGTTAATATAGCTTAATTATCGTCTATTAAGTAGTTCTTTATAATATTAAGCTCTTTGCAAACTCTTATAGGCAGATCCTTTATACTATTCTTAGTAACTTTAGCCTAGTATATTATCTATTTAAGAACTTCGTTACTAATAAGGCGATTAATAGGGTTTCTAAGCTTTATCGCGCGTTTAATTACTAATTCTATAGAGTTCCAGCGCGTCTTTACTGACTTAATTAGAAGAAGCTTAGTGTTGGCTTGCAACGCGCCTTCTTAAGACTCCAGATCTTAAAGCTTAAGGATCTTTTTAATACGTTGCTTAGAATTAAATATCTAAAAAATAATATTTTAAAGCTTGCCTATAGGCCTAATCTTCTGCTAAGCTAGTATCTGGCGGAGGACAGCGTCTAAATCTTCTTCTTCTTTATTTAGAGCGCTTAAATTTGCGCTAAAAAGCAGTATATAAGCGACTAGATTAATAACATAGCCCATATAATAAAGATAATAATATAGCGGATTAAATCCAAATTCTATAGAGAGGTCGTTAATACAGGTATTATTATTATCCGTATTATCTGCTATAAAGTAGCCTACTTACCACTTGCTAATTCTAAACTTAGTAAGGATTTTCGTAATATTAGCTACTATATTAACACTAAGATATCGCTCTTAATAGGATAGGGCTAGAAGAAAGAAATAGTGCTAGTTTTTTACGTTTATAAAGTGAACGATAATTCTTATATAGTAATTAGTAATTAATATAATAGCGGCCTAAAGCTAAGCTTATTAAATAATAATAAGTAATTACAAAATGTCCAAAGATTAAATAATAGATAAATCTTGCCCGGCGCTCTACGTAGTAGAGCAGTAATAACTTTCTTATATTAATTAAACTTAGCAATTATTAACTCTCTTATCATTAAATATAAAGGTGAAAGGCCTGCGATTAATATAGCTTAATTAGTATACCCTATAAGATCGCGAAATAAGCTACTTTTAAGCTTATAAAATGGAATATTATTACGGACAACCCATTACATTAAAAGCTAAGTAAAATAATTTAAATTAAGGCTTTAGATAAGGGTGTTTATTTAGGCTTAATCCTCTAGCTTATTAGCTTAAAGCTATAGCTGTTTAAAGACTAATTATCCTTGCTTTACCTAATTAGTAGAATTGCCGCTAATACTATATTCTTCCTGCATATGCTTTAAGTAATTAGCGGTGCCTAAATCTAGATATATATATCGTGTATAAGCCTTCTTCTTATAGTAGATTCTATAAAGCTAATACCGCTTACCCGTTTTACTATGCTTAATATTATATCTATACTTCTATATAGCCCCGCAATATCTGCCTAATACTAAATAAGGAAGGTAATAGCTAAGAAGGCGTTTCTAGTTAATATTTACGTAATCATCTGGCTGGAAATCGGTAGTAGACGCGTTAGTATTACCGTCTAAGCTATAATCTAAGGCGCATTAGAGGTTTATAGGTGCGGTAGAATCAGAATAAGTAGTAGAAAGGGTTAAGGTATTTATTTAGCAATTATTTAACGCGTTAAAAAGCTATAGGGCGAATCTAGTAGTAAAACTCTACTTACGTGCAAGACTTTAGCGCTAATATAATAGTATAAATAATGGGTAATACTTGGATAAACTTTTTTTAGTAAGGAATACTAACAAAAATAAGGTTTAGGGCATTACTGCATATAAACTTTAGTATGTTTCTATATAATATCAAAAGCTTTAATATTTTTTAATTAACTTAATTTAATTAGAACCTTTAGATTAAATGCGTTGCCAAGGCCGCGAGCTCTTAGTTAATTGAATTAATTAAGTCTTAGCATTTAATTCAATTCAATATTAAAGCCTCGTTAAATGATTTGCAAGCCTAAATCTATAGTCTTTAAGTAGTTTATAATAGCTAGTATAGCTTAATAGACTATTAATAGCTAGCTAAGGCCTTCTTCTTACTATAGGTAGGCTTTAACCTTCCGCGTAAAGGGTAAATAGGCCTTATACTAAAAGACTAAGAAGTTTTATATAGGGCTACTTAGGGATATTTTATAAAGGACTATTAAGTCCTATAGTGTCACGGGATACCCCTGTAACACCTTATATACGTCTACCTGTTTCTACTAACTTAGTAACTAAAGATTAACTACGAGATAGCAATTTACGGCAACCTAACGGCAATCTGCTATATTCTACTATATTCCACTAAGCTCTACTAAATCCTATTAAGTTCTGCTAGGACTACTCCGTATATATATTAACTAAATAACCAAGCTAATAATATATACCCTTCCTTCCTATTTTCCTACTTTTTCTCCTTACGTAATATCTTAATCTTATTATACAGTTTATATATATAGCTTAATAATATCTACTTCGCTATATATTACCGTCGCTTATACTTACCCTGTAATACTATATTGCGTTAACCCTATATACTACTCTCCAAAATGCAAAACGACCCTAAAACTACTATAATAGCCGCTGGCATTATATCTATATTATAAGAATAATTAGTAAAGATATAGAAATCCTTTATAAACGCCCTTATATAGAACTAAGCTACTTTAGCCCAATAATAAGCCAAATAAGAAGTATAACACTAGTAATTAAATAAAGACCTCTAAGAAGAAGTCCGCACCCTTAAGATGCCTATATTAGGCCCCTAAGACTAAATACTATCTCTAGAGATAAATACGTGGAACGTAAGCCCCAAACCTATAGTAGTTATTTAACCCAAACTAACTACTATACTATAACGATCCAAACAACTACTAAACCCTTTAGTATTTGCTAGTAAATAATAAAAGCTCTAATTATTTTTAAGCTAGCTTAAAAATAAGCTAACTAGTAATGCTAATTAAGACCTAACTAAAGCTAATTAACTCTATTACGCCCTAAGTTAACTAAAAGAAAATATAGCTAACCTTATTAAACCTCTTTAGCTAAACTTAGTATAAAGCCTAGTTATACTTCTTAAAGCTATATATAGTAACCCGAACTACTAAGCTACTACTTAAAGAAAAATAAACTATATAGCTTAAGGAACGAAAAGTTTCTTAGTATACTTTTCTAAATTTAACCATTATAAGGGAAACTAGCTAGAACGACTCTGTACTAGTTAATAGCCTTATTAAGTCCCTAAGCCCTAAACTAAAAACCTCCCTAATAGGCGTAGATTTACTAGGAGCCCTTAATGCCTACGCAAACGTTATTAATAAATACTATAATGATATACTACACCTAATACTAAAGCCCGCCCCTTAATACAATACAGCAACCCTATAAATATTTACTAAGTTATTATCTTAGCCTAAGCACCCTAACGCTATAGATATTAATACTAGAATCTTAGAGTACGCCCTATTAGTATTATTTAAATAGGAAAGGCGTATTAAGCTAGGCCTTTACTTTGAGTACGGAAGTAAAAACTATATCTTAAAATACTGTTTTATTCCCCTACCTATACCCTAAAACAATTTATAAATGGCTAATATTGGCAACTATTTACTGCGCCTAATCTTAAGCTACTAATTATAGCCCTCCTTGTCTAGTTCTAGCCCTATATTTAATAAGCACCATTTATAAGAATAAAGCTCTAATTAATATTCTATAAGATCCCCGCCTTAATTACCTCTAAAAGAAAGATCCTAGAGCTAAGTCGCTCTTTAGAACGGCTCTACTATAGGATCTTATTTAATATATTTAATATTACAAACTTTAACTCTTATAACTATAGTATAACTATTAACTGCCGTCTTTAGCAGAATAGTTAATAGGCTAATACTTAAATCCTAATTAATATAGGAGCTAGCGGTATAGGATTTATTAATAAGATTTTTATGTAAGATAATAGTTTTACTCTAACCCCTCTCGACCGGTATATTAATATATTTAGATTTAATAACAAACACACTATTTTAGGCCGTATTATCGATATAGTAGCCCTAAGACTCTAATACCTGAATTATAAAGAATTAATTAAGCTTTTTATTACTACCCTAGGTTACTTAGTAGTTCTTAGACAGCCCTAGATAAAGCTATATAAAGTAGTTATTAATTAGAATAACCTTAAGCTTCTATTTACTACTCTATATTATAAGTAGGAATGCTCTATAATATGCTATTCTAACCCTAAACTAAAATCTAGGAAATCCACTAAAATCTATTAGCCTAAGATTTCTACTAATATCTACTATACTTAAGGAATCTACTAGATTCCACTAATATCTATTAAGGATTTAAAAATTCTACTAAACCCTATAAATTAATCCTAAGTACTATACTACCTAAAGCTAGATAAAAGCTTAAGCTTACTACGCGAAGATATTAAAAGAACTAGTATTCTATTATAAAAAGAATACTTAAAGAACCTAAACCCAAATCTAATACTAACTCTATACCTAATACTAAACCTAAAATTAAGTAAGGAACTATAAAAGAAACTACGGATAACTAGAGCCCGCTTAACGCCCTAGATATCTATATAATTAGAGCTACCCCACTAGCGTAACTCGCTAAAAGACCTAAATATACAATCTTCGCTATTACTATACCTAATATTAAGAAGGCCTTAGTACTAAAAAAGTATATTAACCCTACTATAAAGGTACTAGTAAAGTACTATAACCGCTTAAAGGTATTTTTATAGAAGAAAGCTAATAAGCTACCAGAATACCAACCGTATAATTATAAGATTGTACTTAAAGAAAGAAAGTAGCCTAAATTTAAACCCCTATATGGGATATTTTAAAACAAACTCTAAGTGTTATAGAAGTACCTAGACAAGAACCTAAGTAAAGGATTTATTAGAGTAAGCTCTTTACTTATAGCTATATTAGTAATCTTTATTAAGAAACCAGGCGGCGGACTATACTTCTACGTAGACTATTAAACTCTTAACGCCGTTACTATTAAAAACCGATATCTAATCCCGCTAATATAAGAGACGCTAAACTAACTAAGTAAGGCTCGCTTCTATATAAAGCTTAATATTATCTCTATATTTAACCGCCATTGTATTATAAAAGGAGATAAATAGCTTACTATATTTTATACTTCATATAGATTATTTAAGTACTTAGTAATACCCTTTCGCCTTATAAACGCTCTAAAATCGTTTTAATATTACGTAAATAATACCCTATATGTTATAGGACACTCCTATAACACCTTATACACGTCTACCTATTTCTACTAACTTAGTAACTAAAGACTAACCACAAGACGGCAATCTACTATATTCTGCTATATTCCGCCAAGTTTTACTAAATCCTGCTAAGTTCTGCTAGGACTACTACCCAAATCCTATTCTACTCTATGTATGTATTAATTAAGCAATTAAGTTAACAATATATACCCTTTCTTCCCATTTCCCTACCTTCTTTCCTTACGTAATATCTTAATCTTATTATACAGTTTATATATATAGCTTAATAATATCTACTTTGCTATATATTATCGTCGCTTATACTTACTCTATAATACTATATTGCGTTAAACCTATACCCTATACTGCCTAATTAGCATATAAAATAACCCAGAAGCCCCTATATCTATAAAGAACCTGTACGCTATATTTACTAAATAAATAGAGACTCTATAATAGGCTTTTAGGGATACTTTTACCTATTAAGAAGCCCGACATTATAAGTTAATTAAATCTCTAAAAAAAGAAATTAAAGAAATCTGCTAAAACCTACCGTCTGCTATACCGCTACCCCTACTTACCCCTACTGGTATTAACCTATAAATACTAGGTAGAGAGAATATATCTAAAACTGGCTCCTTAACCCCAAATTCGCCGACTAGTGCTCCTATAAAGAAATTAACTAAACGCCTCCCTAATTCTCCCGCCTATTTAGGTAAAAAAAGTAAACTACGCTCCTTTTTTAACCAACTTAAGAATAAGCTAAATGGTAATATTAATCGCCACCCTACTCCTAATAGCCAGTTATATTATACTATAAGCCGCCTAATAGGAGACGCCGCAGAAACTATATACTTATTTTAGCCGAACACTATAAAACAACTAGTTACCATACTAGAAGTATTTTATAGCGACCCTAACCAAATTGCTATAGTATAAATAAAACTAAATAAAATAATATAAGGCTCTAAGAGCTTTCCGTTATACTTTGCTAAATTCTACTACTATACTAAGGAGACTAGATAGAATAAACCCGCCTTAATTAATTACCTAGTAGAGTCTCTAAACTCTAAACTAAAGGCCTCCATTATAGGAGTTAAGCTGCTGGATACCCTTACCACCTGCGCTAATATTATTAATGGCCTATATAATAATATACTACGCCTTATCCTAAAATATACACCCTAATATACTGCCCCTTAGCCACCTAAGACCCGTAAGGACCTAGATGCTATAGATATTAATACTAAAACCTTCTCCTGTACCCTGAAAGGATCTACTAAATAAAAATAACGCATTAAACTTGGCCTTTATTTTAAATGTAGAAGTAGCGCTTATATCTTAAGTTACTGCTCTATTTTAATGCCTAAAATATATATATAAATAACTAGTATAGGGGGCTGATTATCTTAATTAAGCTCCGGTTACCGACTCTAATCTTTATTAGGTCTTAGCCCTATATCTAATAAGCACCGCTTATAAGGATAAAGCTTTAACTAACGCCTTATAAGAACCCCGCCCTAATTACCTCTAAAAGAAAGGTTTTAAAGCTAAGTCGCTCTCCGGGACAGCTCTACTATAGGATTTTATTAAATATATTAGATGTCACAAACTCTAACTTTTAGGACCGTAGCATAATTATTAACTACCGTCTTTAGCAAAATAGTTAATAGGCTAATACTTAAATCCTAATTAATATAGGAACTAGCGGCATAGAATTTATTAATAAGATCTTTATATAAGATAATAGTTTTACCCTAACCCCCCTTAACCGGTATATTAACGTATTTAGATTTAATGGTAAACGCACGGTCTTATGCCAAATTACCTATGTAGTATACCTAAGACTTTAATACCTAAACCATAAAGAACTAATTAGGCTTTTTGTTACTACCTTAGGTTACCTAATAATTCTTAAATAATCCTAGATAAAGCTATATAAGGTAACTATTAATTAGGATAACCTTAAGCTTCTATTTACCGCCTTTTACTATAAGTAGAAGTACCTTATAACTTACTGCTTAGACCTAGAACTAAAATCCACCCTATATTTAAGAAGTCTACCTAATTCTACTAGCCTAGGAATTCTACCGAATTCCACTAATATAAGACTTTTACTAATATCTATTAAGGATCTAAAAATTTCACCAAACCCTATAGATAGACCCTAAGTACTACTTTACCCCGCGCTAAGTAAAAGCTTAAGCTTACTACGTAAAAATACTAGAAGGACTAGTATTCTATTATAAAAAGGATACTTAAAGAACCTAAAGCTAAATCTAATACTAACTCTGTACCTAATACTAAACCTAAAACTAATTAAGAAACTATAAGCGATCCAAGCAAGCTTAACACCCTAAATATCCGTATAATTAGAGCTACTCCACTAGCTTAACTTGTTATAAAACCTAAATATATAATCTTCGCTATTATAATAGCCGATATTAAAAAGGCCCTAATATTAAAGAAGTATACTAACCCCGCCATAAAGGTACTAGTAGAGTATTATAATTATCTAGACGCATTCTTATAAAAGGAAGCTAATAAGCTACCGGAATACGATTATACGACTATAAGATTATACTTAAAGAAGGAAAGCAGCCTAGATTTAGACCCTTATATGGGATATCCTAAAACGAACTCTAAGTACTATAAAAGTATCTAGACGAGAACCTAAGTAAAGGATTTATTAGAGTAAGCTCTTCGCCTATAGCCGCATTAATAATCTTTATTAAAAAACCCGGTAGCGGTTTACGCTTCTGCGTAGACTACTAAGCTCTTAACGCTATTACTGTTAAGAATTAATATCTAATCCCGTTAATATAAGAAACGCTAAACTAACTAAGTAAGGCGCGTTACTATATAAAGCTTAATATTATATCTGCATTTAACCGCCTCTATATTATAAAAGGAGATAAATAGCTTACCGTATTTTATATCCGGTATAGATTATTTAAATACTTAATAATACTATTCGGCCTCGCAAACGCCCTAAGCTTGTTTTAACATTATATAAATAATACCCTACGCCCCTACCTGGACAACTTCTATACTACTTATATTAACGATATCTTAATATATAGTAATAACCTAACCAAATATTAGAAACACGTTAACCTTATTTTATAAGCCTTATATAGAGCTAGTTTATAATTAAATATAGATAAATACGAGTTCTATAAGACGGAAGTCTTATACCTTAGATTTTTTATCTTTATAGATAGTATATAAATGGACCTAAAGAAGGTTAAAGTAATTATAAACTAGCAAGAACCCGAGAACATTAAGGATATAAGAGCCTTTATAGGATTTGCCAATTTCTACTAACGATTTATTAATAATTTCTCTATACTAGTCTTACCCCTTATAGCTCTAACCTAAAAAGATAAAGCCTTTATCTTTAATAAGGAATATAAAAAGGCCTTTACCTATCTAAAGGTTATATTTATTACCGCGCCTATACTTTAACACTTTAATCTAAACCAAATAAGTATTATTGTCGGGAATGAGGCAAGCGGTCGTCACGTGACGACCGCGGCACTAGCGTGGCGAGGAGTCTTAAGCTCCTCGCCCTTCCTTATTCCAATCATTAAAAAAAAGCTTTATTAACCAACATCACTGTAACCCTACTCGAGTAGTCGTTATTGGTGAGTTACCCTGTGTGACCAACAATTATAGAAGCTAATTTATCTAACTACGTTACTAAAGGTATCCTATCTTAGTATAATAAGGATAGAGTATTATACCCTATAGCATATTTCTTAAAACAACTAAGCCTAGTTAAATATAACTACGAGATATATAATAAGGAGTTATTGTAAGGCATATTACTAGGGTATACGGTAAGGAGTAGGTAAGCTAAGTATAAGTTATAAGGAGAGTTGATAAAAGAGGACAATATAGTAATAAAGGTAGGTAATAGCCTAAGTACAGAGACGAACCAATAAGGAGGGAAAGGGCTGTAAGCCTAAGGAGCTTATAAGGAGGTACCAAGCCTAGCCTTTGGCTAGGCCTTAGCTACCCTTTAGAGCTCCTTAATAATATAGCCAAGTAAGGGCCAAAACAACCCTTATAGTTATTGGCTATTATTAAATATTTTAAACAATAGTGACCTAAACTAGAAGGCGCTGGATTTCTAATTAAGGTCTTTAGCAATTATAAGAACCTATAGTACTTTACGACTATAAAATAGTTAAGTTATTATTAGGCCCGCTAGTTAGAATACCTATCTTATTTCCAATTCTTAATTATATACTATTTAGGCGCTTAAGGCTAGAAGCCTAATGCCCTAACCTAATGCTTATAAGACGCGCCAGTACTAAAAGAAGCGCGTTCTTACTAAAATTAGACCCTACTTCGTCCTAAACTATTTAACCCTCCTACTAAGGGTCTTATAGTATACGTCCTTAAAATAACTAATTAATTAATTAAATAGGTTATCATTAACAAATACCTAAATAATAAGTTTATCCAAGAAACGCTTAAGTTAATTTAAGATAGCGTTAGACGCTTTAAGAAGATCTTTTTAAGTAAATATAAAGTTTGTGGAGACTGCTTATACTACTAAAACCGCTTAGTTATACCTAACCACGACGAACTTAAGCTTAAGCTCCTTAAATACATATACGACCTACTAGTAGTCGGCTACCTAGGTTAAGAAAAAACCCTAGAGCTACTCTAATAGGAGTACTATTAGCTAAATATATATAATATAACATAAAGGTATATCTCTAGCTATTATATCTATTAACGAGCTAAAGCTTCGTATAAGACATATAATGGCCTTTTAAAGCTACTACCTATTCTAGACCGAAGGTAGAAGGATATTTTAATTAACTTTATTATTAATCTCTCCGTAAATAAAGGCTGTATAAATATTATAGTAGTTATAAACCAACTGTCTAAAATAAGACACTTAATCGCCTACCCTAATATATTAACACCTATTATTGCCTAACTATTTTTAGATTATATATAGAAACCCTACAGACTTCCTAAAACGATTATCTCCGATAAAGGCAGTTAGTTTATCTTTGTATTTTAAAAAGAACTAACTACCTAACTCTATATTAAAGCACTATTATTTATAGTATACTACCTAGAAACAGATAGTTGAATAAAATATGTAAATGCTATAATAAAATAGTATATTCGGATATATACGTCGTATTTATAAGATAACGAGATTAACTAGCTTATATTTACCAAGTTTACTATAAATAATTCCGTCTTAAAAACTATAAAGATCTCCCCGTTTCTAGCTAACTATAATTAGCATCTATAAATAGGGTTAAAACTCTTTAGTAATATTCCTCGCCCTATTTATTACGCCTTATAAGTTATAGAAAAGATAGAGGAGCTATAATAGTTCCTTACTAATAAAATAATATAGGCTCAATCTATCTATAAAGTCGCAGCGAATAAGAAATAAACCCTAGCACTAGCCTACTAAATTAATAACTTTGTTTAGCTAAATATAAGAAATCTAAATATAAAACGACCTACTAAAAAACTTAATTAGAAGAACGCTGGCCCTTATAAGGTTAAGAAGGTCGTTTCCTCTTACGCCTACTAACTAAAGCTCCTTAATACGGTTAAAACCCACCCCGTATTCTATATGTTAGTCCTTTACCCTATTGCCCCTATATTAGACGCCCTACCTAAATAAATATAGGACCCTCCCCCACTAATTAAAGTAGATAGTAAAAATAAGTACTTTATTAAAAGAATTAATAATATTAAATATAATAAACGGAAATGCTAGTATATATATCTTATAAAATAGAAAGGCTTTACTAAGCCTATAAGGGATATTATTACAGTCACCTTAGGTTGCCCTTAGGACAACCCCTAAACGCCCTTTAAATAGTCGCCGGTCACGTGCCGGAGGCATATACCCGTAGTATATAGTCTTTACAATCCTAGAGGCCTTATCTCCTTAAGGATTCGTCTCTCTTACCAATCTATCCTATTCTACAATCGTGTCCTTATAGCCCCCTATCTATAAGATCCCCTTATATTTAAATCCTTCCTACTCCTTTTTAGAAGGGTAATCGGCTTTAAGGACCAGATTATTTATTTACATCTTTTATTTATAACTACTATCCTCCCTTAAAATCTTATAATAACCTAAATAGAAACTCCACGGATACCTTATAGAAAGCCGTCGCGTAAAGGCAGAAAGGTCCCTCTAATAGCAAGAGATTGCAATAATATAACCCTTTAGGTAAGATAGCTAAATAAGCCCTAATACCTAAATGCTCTAGGAGCTTAAAGACTCTTATATACCTATAGTTACCGCTAAGGAAAATATAGATACCCTTTATAACGGTTATAACGCTACTAAAAGCAACTAGAACCCCTCTAGCCCTACCTAAACTAATTAGAAGATTAAGCGCTAGAGATAACTTTAAGATTTTCCCTTAAGCTAAAAATGCTAGAGGAATATACTAACGCGTTTAACTAGGGAACTAACCAGAACCCTTCCGGAAGACCACTAGCCTATAATTAGCATAGTAGTAGTATATAGACTGCTCACGAGCTAAGCGGGCCTACCCCTTTAGGTAATCTAAACTAATTACTAACTTAAAACTTAAGCCTTATAGGGAAATCTATACTAGTTACTAGTACTAATACTACCTCTATAGCCGGAGCTTCCCTAAGGCTAAGGTTAAAAAGTTAAGAGCCTTAAACCAACGTTCTTTAAGATAGATATTAGGAAGCTACTATAAGGCTCTTAGAAGCCATATGGGAAGGAGCTACTAATAAATATATTAAAAACCTTTAGGGGTAGGTTTAAATCTAGCAGAGCTTAATCTAGGCTAGATAAAATCTTTTATAACTTAGCTAAGGCTAAGGGCTTTCTGGGAGCTACCTAGTACCTACCTAAGGTATAAAAGACTTAAAAAGTTATCTACGCTATAAATAGAAAAAGGACATAGACTAACTAGCTAAGGCCTTTAGTAGTTTAGAACTCCGCTATAGACCTAACGCCTAGCAGTTAGATAATTGGGTTTATAAGGTAGACAACTTCTTTAAAATGCTAATAATATAGAGCTATTCTAAAATAGGATGCAGCTTAACCGCTACAACTTCCGCCAGTTTATAAACTTTATAGAAACTTATACTTAATAAATAAATCCAAAGCCCTCAAAAATAAGGACGGTAGTATCTATAAGAAGGAGAAAATTGGGTTTATCTAGGCTAGAATTAAGCTAGTAATTTATAATAAAATAAAGCGCGTAGGAGCCCTATTACGGATTACTATATATACGGATTTTAAACGAGTAGTTCTAAATGCTAAAGATATAGTAAGAAACTAGACCTCTTCCGGTAGGAAGCTAAGGGGCTACTAAAAGTATAGGCACTCTAGTAGTAATATATGATAGATTTAACCTTTAAAGAAGCCGTTCTTAAAGAAAACTTTAGAAGGGTTAAAGTTAGGAGCCTTAAATAATAGGAAAGACTCCTAGGGCTAACTTAATACCCGTCTAGTACCTTTATAGAAACACTTTAAGAGGTTAAGAGAAAACTCTAGAGGTAGATCCTATTAGAAAAATAAGTAGGGCGATAACTATACTAATAACCTAAAAAAAGAAAAGCCCTAGTTGTAAACCTCTCCTAGCTATAACTAGGGCAAGATATAAAAGGAAAGACTCTCTATATTACTATTAAGCTAGAAATAACACTCCCTATAGGTAAGGTATATTAGTTCTAAGCACTATATAACAGCGGCGCTAAAATTAATCTTATATAATATAATTTAGTAAAAGAGTATAAACTTATCCTATTATAAAGATAGCGGAAATATATTATAGGCTTCCTAAATAAGCATTGGATTAAACTATACAATACCTATAAAATTATAGTGTTAGTAGCCAATATATATAACTATACTAAGGTAGTTGGCCTATAACCCTTTTAGGCGGCTAACTTTATAGGTTATAACCTTAGCTTATAAAAGTAGATCCTAAAATACACTTTAAGATAGGAGCCTTTAAATAGTAGAATAATAAAGATTTAGAAGGGCGTATATTACTAATAAGCCTAAAGGATATCCTAAAGAATATAGCCCTAGGTAAATTAGTATACGCTCTATACCTAAAGGAGTATTAAATCCAACCCCTATTTAATAGCAAGATAGGTATAAAGCCTAGTATAGGTAATAACCCCTCTATAATAGAGACCCTATAGGGAACTATTAGATAGGCTATAGAGACATTATAAGGAGGTAGCGATATTAAGGATCTTATAGGATACTTTAACCGTTATAGGTTACTCTAGCTTAAGTAATATACGGAGAGTATACTACGGCATCTTAAGCGCTGCGTTAAGGATTTCCCTACCCTTTACTAGCTACTGCATAAAACGGTATAACGTATAGTAGTAACTATATATAAGCAACTACTATAGCATATAACGCTACCTATAAGCATTTTAAAGGAGCTCTAGGATCTACCTAATAATAACGCGGAGGATAAACGCGACCCTAATTTATTAAATATTCTAGTAAGCCTAAGGGACTTACTAAGGGTATTTTTGGATAAGAGAGCTAAAGTCCTACCGTAGAACTCGGAGTATAATTATATAATTAATTTAGAAGAAGGTAAATAACCTCTAAATCTTTCTATCTATAACCTCTCTTATAAAGAGCTTAAGATCCTATAGGAGTACCTTAATAGCTTACTAGAAAAGGGATAGATCTAGCCTAGTAAGTCGCTAGTAGGCGCGCTAATCCTCTTTATTTTAAAACCAGATAAAACTATAAGGCTATATATAAACTATTACGGTCTTAATAAGATTATAATTAAGAACCGTTACCTACTACCACTAGTTAGTAAAATGCTAAATTAATTATTTAGGGCGAAGATCTTTATAAAGTTAAATCTATAAGACGCCTATTATAGGCTCTATATTAAAGAAGGGGATAAGTAGAAAACCGCTTTTAAGACCTAATACGGCCACTTTAAGTATCTAGTAATGCCTTTTAGGCTAGCTAATACGCCTATAACATTTTAATTATATATTTACAGAGCCTTAGGGGGACTAGTTAACTGCATATACGTTATCTATTTAGATAATATCTTAATCTACTTAGAAAATAAGGATTAACATAAGCAATATGTCCGTAAAGTACTAGAACGCTTAGATGATTAAGGCCTCTACATCAAGGCGTTAAAGTATATCTTAATACTAAGCAGGTTAAGTTCCTAGGTTATATTATAAGGCTTATAAGAGTAGTTATAGACCTAGAACGGGTATAGATAATTTAGGAGTAACCAAAGCTAAAGAGCTACTAGGATATTTAAATATTCCTAGACTTTACTAATTTCTATAAGCGCTTTATTTTTAACTACTTAGACATTACCTAATACCTATCTAACTATATTATGGAAGCTTTTTAAAACCCAACCTAAGGAGTAAAAAGCTTAAAGGCGGCAAGGAAGAAAATTAAGAAGGGACTAACTAAATAGTATAAACTATAGTTACTTTACGCAAAGTTTATAAAAGCTCTATTACTACGGTATTTTAACCTAGATTAGCCATTAATAATAATTACTAATATATTAATTTTTGCCCTTATTAGTATCCTACTATAACCTAATAGGCATCCGGACGCTACCCAGCTTTACTAAAGACTAGTAGTATTCTATAACAGAAAATTCTAGGGGCCTAAAGTTAGGTATTATACCCACAATAAGGAACTACTGGCTATAGTTAACTGCTTTAAATAGTAGCGATATTACCTTAAGCACGCGAGCTATACTACTTATATACTCTTAAATTATTATAATTTACGCTACTTTATAACTATAAAGGAGCTTATACCTTAATAAGCCAGATAGGCAGAGAAGCTCGCGCGATTTAATTTTAAGATTAAATATAAGCTAGGGGAAAACAACCCTACTAACAGACCGTTATAATAGCTAGACTATACCAAAGGCTTTAAAACGGAAGAAGGAAAATAGATAATAGATATATTACTCCCTATATTGTAGAACAAGCTCTAGGTATAGAATACTTAAGCGCCTATAGCTCTATATACTAAGTCTTAGGTAGTATAAGCCCTATTAGTTTTTACTAATATTTTAGCTAGTACCTAGTTTATTACCAATAAGGGTCCAAATATACCTAGATAGGACATCCCTAATATATTCTCGGAACCTAGTAATACGCTATCTTTAATTACTAAGCTATCCCTTTAAACTAATAGTAAAGCTATAAAGTAATTAGAACTTAGAGCCCTATAATAACTAAAGGACTTTAACCTTATAGCAGCCTTTTTAACATATATATATTAAAGAGTTATAAGATCTATAGTACTATCTAGCCTTATACTTAGAGCAGTATAAAATAAAATAGCTTTTACCCGGGAACTATCTAAAAGGTTAATAAATCTTATCTATAGGATATAACGGAGGGACGCTTTTTATACTATCCTTAATATAGAAGTAGACTAGAAACGTAACGGAAAGGAAGCTACTAGGCGCTACTATTAGGAACTAGACCTAATGGGCTTACTATATAAAAGTAGTAAGGTTTAGGTGCTATAGGAAGCAAATCTATAATAAAAGATTCTTATAAAGAATTATAATAATCCTCTAGGCGGCCACTATAGTCAAGCAAAAATAGTGGAATTACTTTAGCGCAAATACTACTGGCTAAGGCTTAATTAGGAAGCAAAGGAGTATATCAGCCATTATAAGAAGTATTAAGTATATAAGATCCGCAGGTATAAGCTATAGGGTCTACTTAAATTAGTTCCCCCCGCTAGTAAGCTATAGCAATATTACGCTATAGACTTTATTACGGATCTCCTGCCATCTAAAGACGGCTAACGATAAATATATAATTTAGTCCTTGTACTTATTAATAGGGGTTTAAAATACGTCTAATACCTTCCCGTTAATAAGATAATTAATATATAAAAGCTCGCCAATCTAATTAAGGAGAAACGCTTTCTTAAAGTAAATTAGCTATACTCTATTATTACTAATAGGGGTAGCGTTTTTATAAGCCAATACTGGTTAGATCTATGCTTTTATTTAAAGATAGGCCACTATTATAGTGTAGCTTTCTATTTATAAATAGACGGGCAAACGGAACGCCAGAGCTAGGAATTAGAGTCTTACTTATAAATATATTTAAACTACTGGTAAGATAACTGGTATAAGCTACTTCCGCATACAGAGTACGCTTATAATTTAAAGCAATATATATTATATAAGTATACACTAATCTAGATTACCTATAGCGTCCAACTATCTGGGTTTAATGGTATACCTAACAATTACTGGCTAAGGCCGTATAATTAGTTATAGGATCCTACTAGGAAGTCTAAGAACATCTACTAAAGAGTATAAGGATACCTCTAAAAATAGAAGGAATAATAAAAGTATGCAAAGCAGAGCCTATAAAATGCCTAAGAGTAGTAAAGACTTTAGTATAACTACAAACACTAAAATAAGCATTTTAGAGTAGGCGACGAGGTTTTATTACGTTTAACAAATATTAAAACCCGTTAACTATTAAAGAAGCTTAATATAAGATACCTAGGTCCCTTCTAAATTAAGGAACAAATTAGTAAGTTAGCCTACTGTCTTCAACTACCCCTATCTATAGCCTATATATATCTAGTATTTTATATAAACCTACTAGAGCTATAGTATAGACTACTACCGGAAAAGAACTTCCGTCTAGGCCCAATTAAACACCCTAAGGTAGTAGGCAAGCGGTATAAGGTTAAAGCTATATTATGCTATAAGTCTATTAAGAACAAGCTTTAATATAAAGTTAAATAGCTAGGCTAGCCTATTAAGGACTCTATATAGAAACTAGAGGATTACCTTAATTATTATAAAGATATTCTAAAAAAAATATTAGGACTAAGGTCCACAATCTATAAGTTACAGAAAGCGCTCTAATACTATAGTATTATCGCGACCTATAAAGAAAGCTTATAAAAAGAGTAAATAGGTTAAACCGGATATAGAACAAATAAGCTCCAGAAACTATAAGGATTAGGGCTATAGCCTAAGGCAGGACGGGTCCTCAGCCTTTTTATATACATAGTATAGAGTTAATAGGGCATTTTACTAGAATTGCATTCCCATTTATTAATTTATACTAGGAACATTGGTTTTAGGGCTCTTAAGCCCTTTCTAAAAGCCTTATAAGGCCTTTTTAAGCACTTAATTAAGGTCCTTAATTGCTACTATATATAAAAACAAATCCTAAAAGTCTAAATCCCAAATACCCAATCTAAAAAGCCACTATGCCTTACCCTTAAGAGCAGGATTAGTATCTATTAGGCCACTAAGTAATAGCTAATAAGAATAGGATCTAGACCCCTTAGTAGGGGTATAAGTAGGCATAAAAATAGGGGTAGGATAATGAGGTATAGCTAGAGCAGAGACTCTTAAACGCTTAATACTAATATTAGGTCTAAACCAATACCAATAAAGCTTTTATAGCGTAAGCTTATAATTAATAAAGACACGCTTAAGCCTAGAATAAATAGAGATATTAGCTAGCTAGTATAGTCTAGAACTACCAAGACCTTACTATAGTAACTATTAGGTACCTATCTATTAGGTACCTAAAGGGTAACCTACCTAATATCGCATTATATTATGCTCTTTTAAAACTTAACACGCATACACAAACTTTTTTTCTATAGTAGACGGCAACCTTCTTCTTATTACCCCTATCCCGTATTCTATCCTTAGTATACTAACCTTACTCTTATATTAGGCGTTACTAGCTAGCTTACTAAAAATTATAGGCGGTATAAATAGCTATAGTATAGTCTTAAATATGACCTAGATATTTAGTATTAGCGCTTAAATAGGAGAGAGCCCGGGCAATATAGTAGTTAAAGATATTAAAGGAACGTTACCACTTAGGCCTAGGCTATTAAAGTTAGCAATGGAAATCTATTAAGGATAGAAAAGCTCACCTTAACGCAACTGCCGCTCTTAGTACGTATGCATTAATTATAAGGACTAAAGGTATTAGATCTAACGTAGTGCGTCTTACTATAAGCCCCTAAAATCCTATTATTAGATTTCTAGTCTTTTAAAGACGTATAAGTAAAATCATTTAGGTAGGACCAGTACTAGTTATAAGTTAGCGGAGGTTAGGGCTCTATATATAAAGGTAGGGCTAGGATACGCTATAAAATCTACTTAAAAGAGAAGTTAGCAGGAGAATAAAGAGGCATATTAAATTATTAATAGAAAAGAAGAAAATCTTAATAATATATCAAAAATACGTCCAAAATTGGTCAAAGGTTAATAATGGGAAAGTAAGGTATTAAGGAAAAGGAGCAGCTCGATAAGTAAAGGTATCCTTATACTTTACCATCTAATACCTTTCTAATAAATAACCGCAACCTTACCAATATAACTCCGCTATAATAGCGTTATTTAGAAGGAAGGAAATACAAACATGCGTTATCTAACTATTACTTCCTTATAAAAACTAAGTACGAGGCCGGGGAAAGGTAATTAAGACGCTAATTAAAGACATATATAGGTTAAATTATACCTAAAATAATACTACAGTATTAAAGATTAACGTCATAGACGTTCTTAATAATCGCATAATAGCTATAATTGCTATCGCGAAATGTCCCTATTTACTAGGCAGTAGAGCTACGCCAAATATACGGCATAGGATTACTAGATTTAAAAGCATATATACTAAATCTTAGGAGACAAGTCTCTTTAATTAACTAATTAATACCTTAACTATATCTAATAGCCTAAGGGCAAATGCGGGAATAATGCGTTAGTAATATAGAAAATTATATAAAACAATTACAGATTATATTTTAATAGTTAAAAGATAACGGTAAGCTAAGGCCCTATATATTAAGCTATATACCAAATAGTTTTACGGAACTATATTAGAAATACTAAATTACCTATAATACTTATAATTAATTACAGACCGGCATAAAGGCTTAAATATAAAGTTGTATAAAAATCCTTAAGTTAGCCTAGGTAGTTACTAGTAGGCTTTTAGTAGGCTTCTAGTAGGTTTTTAGCAATCCTTACGTCTTTTCTCTAGTTAAATTTTTTCCTTATTAAGGTTTTTTAGGAGTTTAAAGTAGGGGTTAGATAGATAGATAATATATAGTAGTATACTAACACCTTTCTAATATCTCTCCAAACCCCTTCTAGGATAAGGCCTTATAATCTCCCTACTATAAGGTAATAGAAATTAGGGGCCGATTATAA
>Ga0307515_10007707_pt1 | contig 21205 bp, 1 predicted proteins | sample 17_EM_MG_FD_194513 | JGI IMG/M metagenome (GOLD analysis project Ga0307515, IMG submission 194513) | Populus trichocarpa ectomycorrhiza microbial communities from riparian zone in the Pacific Northwest, United States - 17_EM | ecosystem: Host-associated > Plants > Roots > Unclassified | place...
TAAGGTAATTAAAAAGAACGTTATTTATATACCTTTAGTACGTAGCCAGTCCGTTTATTAGTCTAAAAGGAAGAACTTTATATTTATAGGAACTATAACGGGTACGGAACGTTGTTAAATCTTTAGATACGGGGTCTATTCTAATTTAGTAAAAAGCTTAGCGGATATTAAGTTTAGTAAAGATCTTTACCTAGCTTAGACGTGTAAGGGTCTTATTAATTAAAGGAATAGGATACTAATCCTTTTAAGTAATAGCGTTTAGCTTCCAATAGTCGATGTAAAAGTAAAGGCCTTTATTAGGCTTTTTTATAAATAGGATAGGAAAAGCAAAAGGGGCTTAACTTGGCTTGATAAACCCTTTATCCAGGTTATTAATTAAGTACTACTTTATTGCTTTTAGCTTATCCATTAATTATTAGTAAAGGGGGCTATAACCTAGTAAGTTATTAGCTTTTAATTAAATCTTATAATCGTATATCTGGTAAAGGGGTAACTTATCTAAAGCCGCCTTTAAGAATACATCCTTGTAATTTATATAAATAGTAGGAAGGAGGCATTTAACTAGTTCCTTATTGGTCTCCTTAGCTAGCTCTTCCTCCCTATTATTAATAATTCGGTTAATTTTATATAGGCTCGTTATAAAGACCTTATTATCCTTCTAGTACATATTAAAGTAGAACGCTACTATACTAATTGCGGTAATGTTTATAGTGGGGGGGTTATATAACAATAGGGGCGTATATAACTTTGTATACTTCTAGGGTATTAGCGTTATTATTACTCCTTTTAGCTCCTATTGTATCTTTTAGAGGTTATCCCTTATATCCTATTAATGCGTTCTTTTCTATACCAGTTAAATCTGCGCGATTTAGATATTGTCTACGTCACTATCTATCCCGCTTCTATACGTAGAGTCTTCTTTAAATATAGCGCTTTAGGAGAGTATTTTTATCGGTATAGAGTTCTTTCTAGTTTCGCGGCGGGCGTCTTTTTAAGTAAAGGCTAGGTCACGGGCCCGGACATCCTACTAGTAGGTAGGGTTAGCCCTTACGGCTAGTATCTTGCGGTCGGTTTAGATTTCCCTAACAAAAGAGGGCAACTTTGGTCTATCCTCTGGCTAGATAAACTGTGTTTATTATATATTTAGCTAAATATTAAAATAGGACATCTATTTTCGTCTAAAGATTATATTATAGGACCTTAGGTCTAGGATACAAAAAGGGATACTATATTAGCGTTATCCGTTAAGAGCGATATATAACTTTAAAACGTGGGTAACCGGCCGACCAGCTTGGCCGTTGTAGCCTTTTACCTAGATAGGCTTCTCTAGTTAGATGGCTTCTGCATTTAGAAATTTAGCAACATTATTTATATAGGTAGTATTTATAAAGGCGAAGCTATTTGCTCTAGTGTTAATAAGGGCAGTTATATTTACTCTATATCTATTTTAAGATACTGTATATAGAACGGTAAAATGCTTTCCACCTATTAACTAACTAAGATTAATCTTTTTAAGATTAATAGGGTATTTTAGGGGGGAGTCTTTCCCTAGGGCTCTTCTTTTCCTGACTTGTTAAACGTTTCTCCTTCCTTTATTTCCTTAATATCGCCTATATCCTTTAGCTCTGGGCAAGATAAGGTAAAGTGACCCTCCTTATTATAGTTGTAGCAAGTGGCCGAGGCAGGGTTGATTGGGGTATTGCGACGAGTACTGGTCGGGGGTGTAGTACGTGGCTGGTCGGGCGAGGCCCGCTAGTGCGTAGATGTGACCGCTTTTGGTATAAGGGCGGTTATGGCTTATCTTCCTACTCTAGCTCCTATAGGTGCAGCTAATAAGTTTTAATCGTTCTGGGGTCGCTTCTGCCGATTAGGGTGGGCGTTAATTTGCTTTAGTTCTGAATCCAGTAACAGGCAACGAGTTACGAGTCTATTATACGTTAGAAGGTCGTCTAAGGTTATAGCGATCTTCTCTTATAGCCGAATTATTAGCTTATCGTATAAGTCTAATCGGTAGTTCTTAAGGGGAACCTAGCCTTCTCCTATAAGGTATAGGAATTAAGTCTAGAATTCGGCAAAGGGTTAGTTTGGTTTTATTATTAGGCGATTATAGTTATACTAGGCGTCCCGTACTTTATTCGGGTTAATATAGATAGCTGCTAGGTGCCGTATTATCTTATTAACAGATATAAATTAGACAGGGGAATTGTCCTTAAACTTGGCTTAAAGGTGCCATTGGGCGTCCCTAGTAGTTCGACTAAAAAGGTAGAGCATTTTGACTTCCTTAAAAAGGAAATAGTTATAGTTAACGCGGAGCTTTCCTCGTACTTAAATCCTCTAATTCTTAAAGGTAGGGTTTATCCCGTTAGACAGTAGTTAGGGGTTAGGGAGCTTAACGGACTTTACTTACTTTATTATTATATCCGTACTCCCTAGTATATTACATTTGGTAGAGTAAGTATATCGGCTAGGGCTTTAAGAAGGGGAAGCTAGGCTATTTTATAGGGCCGTGAGGCTTTCTAGGATCTCTTATAGGGTCTCTTATATATTCCTTGCCTTAAGACGATCGGCTTTTTGGCTGGCTGCGAGGGCACGAATCTACTTGCGTACGTCTACGACGTTATTATTATCTTTAATTTCTGATCCTAATTAGATCTTAGGTTCCTCTTAGGTAGAGGCAACTCTCTTAAATGAGCTTGCTTTGGGTGCCATCGTTAGCTTTTTAGGGTTCGTTGGTATTATATGCTTTAGTTTTAATTCTAGGGGTGCAGGTCTAGTCCTGTTTAGCTTATAAGGTAGGATATTATCTAGGCCTTCTCAGGTAATATAGAGTTGTTTTGGTGTCTAAGTATAGCGCGTCGACGCGTCGTTGCAGACGAAGTTTTTTTTTTTCTTTTAGGGTGGGATATTATTAAGGCCTTCCTAGGCAATATAGGGAGAGCTTAGTATAATATGACGGCTTATATAAATGCTTCTGAACCGAAGCTTATAGAATGCTATCTTACAAAGATACTAAGCTAAAAAGAAGGAAAGGGGGTTACTAGGACCGATGTGAACAAATATATAGGGTGAGCCGCTAAGGCGCTAGCTTTGGGCGGGCTAATCGCAGGTTAGTAGAATATGGTAGAATTTGGCAAGTAACGTGCAATAGCGCCGTTATAGCTTAGATATTTATAAAGAGAATATATAAGGCCTAAGAGACTACTTAAGTAATTATAAAGAAGGTGTAAGAGAAGAAGAAATCTAATATAAACTATTATTATTATAAGGGAGACTTCTAAGTAGGAGATAAAGTATAGGTATTAATAAAAAACTAAAAGACCTAGAGTCCGAGCTATAAGCTAGCCTATATAGGATTATTTAAAAGAAAGGGCACTTTTTTAGGATTAAGCTGCTAGAATTAATAAAGATCTACCCTATCTTTTCCCTAGGTAGTATAATAACCCCCTACTACTTATCTAGATTATAAAGGATAAAGTATAAGAAGTTAAAGAAATCCTAGTAGTTAAGAAGGTCTATAATGTCTTAAAATACTATATAAGCTAAGTAGGCTATAATAATAACCTAAAGTAGCATCCTATTGTTATAGGACACTCCTATAACACCTTATATACGTTTACCTATGTTTACTAACTTAGTAATTAAAGACTAACCGCGAAATAGCAATCTAATAGCAATTTAATGGCAATTTAACGGCAATCTATAGCATTCTGCTATATTCCACTAAGTTTTACTAAATTCTGCTAAGTTCTGCTAGGACTATAACCTAAACTCTATTCTATCCTATATACGTATTAACTAAGCAACTAAGTTAACAATATATACCCTTTCTTCCTATTTTCCTACCTTTTTTCCTTATATAACGTCTTAACTTCTTATACAGTTTATATATATAGCTTAATAATATCTACCTTGCTATATATTATCGCCGCTTATACTTACTCCGTGACACTACATTATATTAACTTTATATACCACCTCCGAAATACAAAACGACCCTAAAGCCTCTATAACGGCCGCTGGTATTATATCTACACTTTAAGAATAACTAGTAGAAATATAAAGGTCTTTTATAGACGCCCTTATATAAAACTAAGCCACTTTAAATTAATAATAAGCCGAATAAGAAGCACGATACTAGCGATTAATTAAGGACCTCTAAGAAGAAATCCGCATACTTAAGATGTCTATATTAGGGCCTTAAGACTAAATACTATCTTTTAAGATAAATATGTAGAACGTAAGCCCTAAACCTATAGTAGCTATTCACCTTAAACTAACTACTATACTAAAATAATCTAAACGACTACTAGATCCCCTAATATTTACTAGTAAATAATAAGAACTTTAATTATTTTTAAGCTAGCTTAAAAATAAGCTAACTAGTAACGCTAACTATTACCTAACTAAAGCTAACCAACTTTATTACGCCCTAAGTTGACTAGGAGAAGAGGCAGCCGACCTTATTAAACCTCTTTAGCCAACCTTAGTATAAAGCCTAGTTATACTTCTTAAAGCCTTATATAGTAACCTAAACCGCTAAGCTACTACCTAAAGAAAGATAAACTATATAGCTTAAGGAACGAAAAGTTTCCTAATATACTTCTCTAAATTTAACCGTTACGCAAGGGAAATAGGCTGGAACGACTCTGCACTAATTAATAGCCTTATTAAATCTCTAAGCCCTAAACTAAAAACCTCCCTAATAGGCGTAGACTTACTAGGAGCCCTTAACGCCTGCGCAAATATTGTTAATAAACGGTATAATAATATACTACGCCTAACACTAAAACACGCTCCTTAATACAATACAACAGCCCCGTAAATGTCTACTAAGTTATCTTAGCCTAAGCACCCTAACGCTATAGATATTAACACTAAAACCTTAAAGTACGCCCTACTAGGGTCCCCTAAATAAGAAAGACGCATTAAGCTAGGCCTCTGCTTTAAGTACGGAAGTAAAAACTACATCTTAAAATACTATCTCGTTCCCTTACCTATGTCCTAAAATAATTTATAAATAGCTAATACTAGCAACCGTTTACCGCATTGATCTTCCAGTTACTGCCCCCGATCTTTACTTAGTTCCAGCCCTATATTTAGTAAGCACTACTTATAAGGGTAAAGCTATAACTAATGTTCTATAGGAACCCCTTCCCGCTCGCCATTAAAAGGCACGTTTTAGAGTTAAGTTGCTCTCTAGGATAGCTTTACCTTAGGATCTCGTTAAACGCTTTAGATATTATAAACTCTAACTCCTAGGATTATAGTATAACCGTTAACTATTATCTTTAGCAGAATAATTAATAGGCTAATATTTAAGTCCTAATTAATATAGAAGCTAGTAGCATAGGATTTATTAATAAGATCTTTGCGTAAGATAATAGTTTTACCCTAACCCCCCTTAACCAGCATATTAACGTATTTAGATTTAATAGTAAACGCATAGTCTTAGGCTGAATTACCTATATAGTATACCTAAAACTCTAATACCTAAACCATAAAGAACTAATTATATATAAGATTTAATTTACCGTCCGACCTGATCCCCCTAGTAGGGACACAGACTAATTCCTATGGGAAAAACCTCCTTACTGAAAAAACCCCATTTTTAAGTGTACAAAAAACCCCTAGGGGAGACGTGAGAGGTAATACTTCCAGATAGTCGTACTACATCAATGGGAGGAAAAACACTATTAGGTTACTGCTTTAAGACTCCCCTTATATAGGAGTGTCTAAAATGCCTATCTTGCCCTATCTGCTATTTAAACCATCTTTGCCACGTCTGTATATTACTTGTCTAAGTTATATGCCTGTCCCTAGCTCCTTTTCCAAGTCTCCTATAAATATCTCCTGATAAAATAACAATAACACTTGCGTTCCGCCCGGGCCTGTATGCTAAGGTCTCTTATCTATTCCTCTATTAAAGGGTTTCTACAACGGGGTGTATATAACTTATTGCCTTTACCCTAGAGCCCAAACCTAGGCCCTTGCACCTATATATTAGGTATAGGAGAACAGTCTAGTATTTAATAGGGGGCCTAGTCCCTATAACTAGATACCTAGGTTACCGGATAATATTAAAATAGGGGGCCTCTGCTACGCTTAGGGCGCGGATTGCATGCGTATATATATGGATACTGTGCTGTGCGGTATATATAGTATTTATAGGAGGGAGGGGGTACGCCGAAGGAATGATACTTGTTGATTTAATGTCTAAATATATATGTTAGAGACGTAGTCGCGGTGTTTAAACTTTTTGCTAAGGCTCACCCCTTAGGAAAAACCTTTGCACCACCACTACGTCGCTGCGTAGGCGCTGCGCAGCCGTATATACGTCTCTGCGTTCGCTCTAGTAGTCTATTAATACGATTTAAATAGAATATCAATAGTAGCTACTAGGTTCCTAGGCTCCACCGTATAGGGGTATAGAAGTCGCTTTTATAGAGCAGGTAGTTATATATAGAGTTTAACATGCCTACTTATCTAGGCCTCTACCTTAGTTTTTAAGTAGCTTTCCCTTACTAAGCCCTAGGGCTTAGGGCTTTCTATAAGCAGTTAGCTGCTACCACTAATAACATAGGGAATTTCACCAGTTCTCTTGGGTATCTTATAATAGGATTAACCTAAGTACTAGTCTACCCCCTAGCAGTTTATATAAAAGTCTCCTCCTAGAGTTAGTACGCTTTTATACGGCTTAGGAGCCTTCTATAGCCTTTAGTTTTACGCCTCTTGTTATTATTTCCGCCGGTATAGGCATAAGCTGCCATTTATAGGGGTTATAACTCCTATCTTACGCGCCTACTGACGTAATCCTATAAGGGCGTTATAACTGTATCCTGTAATGTGGAAGCCTTAGGTACCTTCTATAGTTAAAGCTAGCTAAGCCTCTCCCGCCTAAGTAACTCCTATTTGCTCCTTAAACGTACCTTACTAGCGTACTACCCTAGTAAGCAGCTGTATTGCCCTAGTGAGTAGCCGTACTACCCTAGCAAGCAGTCCTATCTATTAGTATACTAACACACGCATCCGTTCTCTTAAGCCATATAGTAGTCTCTCTAGATAGGATGTAATCCTACCTACCTACTAGGTGTATTAGGGGTTAGAGCCTAGCTAAGGGGTAAGGTCCCTAGAGCTAGCAGTAGCTACTACGCACTACGCCCTATAGGAGGCTAGTAGTAGTATAGGGGCGTAACACCCTATACTACTACCAGTTCCCGTTTCGCGTTGCCTATAAGAGTCTCCTTATAATAGGCCGACCGTGTCTTATAGGAGGGGTTGTAGATACTCGGTCCCGCGCTAGGCGACCTGCTCTGCCCTCTCCTACTAACTAAGCTTATGTCCCCCCTCCTTATAAGCTAGCCTATGTCTCTAACTTATTAAGTCCTTATACGACTGGCCTGTGTTTCCTTAGAGCCTTCCCTATATATATGCGCAGGTTGCGTACACCACGCCTATTAAGACCCTCCTATGAGTCACCTGGTCGTCAAGCGCCATGGAGCCGTCGAAGCTAGCCTATGTTTCCGCTGCCTAGTACTTTGCCCGTGTTTCCACCTCATCAAGCCGTCTGGTCGCCGTCGCGTCGCTATCGCGTCGCTGTCGCGTCTGTCGTCTAGGTCGCGCGCACTACGCCTATTAAGACCCTCTTCTGAGTCACCTAGGTGTTGTATACCAGATAGGCCCTCGTAGAGGGGCCTTAACGAGTTCTCTAGGCAGGGCCTTAACAAGTTCTTCGCGGTGGCCTTGGGGCCTTAACAAGTTTCGTATAATTCTGCGACGCGTTAACCTTAACAAGTTCTTATAAAAAGAGGTTCCCTACGCCCTTGCCGTGTCCCTACGGTCTCAGAGCTAGTGCAAGCCTAAGGGTGTCCTGTTATACAACTAGAACGCGTCTACGTCGACTAGCTAGGTAATAAGGCTAGTTTCGGGCCTGGCTACGAGCCAGGTAGTTGTATATCGGGTGGTTTTCGTATCCCAGTTTCCCTTAATGGCCCCCCTAGATAGTAGAGCAGGAGCCCTAGGCGGGGGCAGTAGGACTCCTGGTGTTGTTAAGGGCGATGCTTTATACGATGCTTCGTACGCGTCGTAGGCTCAACACCATAGAACCGCGACGACAGCGCGCTGCACGCGCTGCGACGGCTCCCTACTATCGCCTCTGCACTTGGCCATCAAAAGAAGCGATTTCCTGATGATGTTTCCACCCGCGGCGACGTGGACGCGTGCAGTAGGGCTTCGCGGGCAAAGAACTAATTAAGCTTTTCGTTACTACCTTAGGTTACCTAGTAATCCTTAAATAACCCTAAATAAAGCTATATAAGGTAACTATTAATTAGGACAACCTTAAGCTTTTATTTACCGTCTTCTATTATAAGTAAAAGTGCCTTATAACGCACCGTCCTAACCCTAAACTAAAATTTAAGAAATCCACTAGATTTTACTAGCATAAGAATTCCACTAAATTCCACTAATATAAGAATTCTACCGACATCCACTAAGGGTCTGGAAACTCTACTAAACTCCATAAGTTATTACTAAGCACTATACCGCCCCGAGCTAAGCAAAAGCTTAAGCTTAATACACAAAAATACTAAAAGGACTAGTATTCTACAATAAAAAGGATTTTTAAAGAACCCGAACCTAAATCTAATACTAACTCTGTACCTAATACCGAACCTAAACCTAAATAAGAAACTATGGACAATCTAAGCGAGCTCGGCACCCTAGATATCCATATAATTAGAGCTACCCCGCTAGCGCGACTTGCTAAGAAACCCGAACATATAATCTTTACTATTACTATAGCTAATATTAAAAAGGCCTTAGCACTAAAGAAGTACACCAACCCTGCTATAAAGGTACTAGTAGAGTACTATAACCGCCTAGAGGTATTTTTATAAAAGGAAGCTAATAAGTTACCGGAATACCAATCATATAATTATAAGATTGTACTTAAAGAAGGAAAGCAGCTTAGATTTAGACCCCTATACGGGATGTCCTAAAACGAACTCTAAGTGCTATAAAAGCATTTAGATAAGAACCTAAGTAAAAGATTTATTAGAGTAAGCTTGTCGCCTATAGCCGTATTAATAATCTTCGTTAAGAAACCTAGCGGCGGTCTACGCTTCTATATAAACTACTAAGCTCTTAACGCTATTACCGTCAAGAACTAATATCCAATCCCGTTAATATAAGAGACGCTAAACTAACTATTACAGTGCTGTAATAAAGTAGACTAAATAACTACGTTATGGTATAAAGAGGGGAAGAAGGTAGAAAGGGGGTATTGTATATAAATAGTAGGGCCGGCCGCTAAGTCACTAGTAGTAGGCTAGCTAATAGTAAGAAATAGTATAAGATAGTATAAAATAGTATGCGTTAGGTTAGTACCGTAATAGTACTTCTCTCCCCTAGATAGTTTAGTCCCTAAACTAAATAGATAACTTAAAAATAGGCAGTATATAGGGTTGCCTATTTTTTACCACAAAGATATTAGCTTTACTTACCGCCCTTAACTAAGCTAATGGCGATTTTCTATACCAGGCATAAAAAATCCTAATTAGTTAGTTTAGTAAGTAAGGTTGGCAGAACTCCATACTACCACCTAAATCGATCTACGTGGCGTTTCTTAGTAAGAATTTAGCTAATTAGACAACTTTAACCACCGGTTAAAGTTCTATAATATCTTAACCACCATAAATTTTAATACGGTGGTTGGCCGCGATCTTAGCGTAACTTTTCCTTATCTTATACCCAGTTTGGAGGTCCTAGCTTTTTAAGGTATTGCTTATAAAAGCGCTATACAGCTTATTCGCAACCCTTTAGGTCTTCCTCTAGCTGCTAGGTTATATCCTTATAATATTTCCATTTAATCTTATAAGTTAGGCCCTAGGGTTCTTCGTTATATATATTAAGGATTTTCTTAAACTCCCATTTATCTTCTATATTGCCATTATTATTTCTCTCTACTACTTATCCTTATATATTACAGCGCTCTATAGTATTAATATTTGCTTAGCTAGGGATCTCTTTAGTAGCCTAGAGGCGGACCTTAGATATATAAAAGGATTTATTTACCTAGATATAGTCTAGAAGGTTTACTATAACTACCCTTTAGTATACTGCGAGTATAGGGTATAGGCCGTTCTATTTATCGTCCTATTTCTTTTTAGGTTTATTTATCTTTATATTTTCTAAGCTAACTATAACTATATCGCCTTTATAGAATAACGCGCTCTTATTCCTACGGGTATTAGTATTATCTTTATAGCGTTACTATAAAATCCAGGCTAGGGCCTTAAGCTGTATTAATATCTGCTTAAAGTAGTTAGCCATAGAGTCTGCGCGGAAGAACTCCTTCTTTATTTATACTAATAGTATTAATAGGCAGGGGCTAGCAGGCTTAATTTTAAGGCAAGGGTTAAAGCTATAGTTTATAAAAAACGGGGAGATGCCTATACTCTTATTAACTTAGTTATTTATAGTAAACTTAATAAGCGGTAAGTAGTTAACCTAATTATCCTATATAAAGCTAACAAAAGCATAAAAGTATTTATTTACAGCAGCGTTAATAATTTTAGTTTAGCCGTCTATTTTTAGGTATTAGGCTAAGCTTAGTTATAAGGTTATCTTAAGGCGTTTACTTAGTTATTGCTAAAAGTTGCTAAAAAATTATATACCGTAATTAGAGATAATTATACTTAGTGCACTATAGAGCTTATATACGTTATTAACAAAGCTATTAACTAGCTCCTCTATTAAGAGTCCTATTACTAGAATAAAGTATTATATTTTAATTAGGCGGTCTATAATAATAAGAATATATTTATATGCCTTAACATAGCGTTAGTATACTAGTAGTATTATAATATAGTTAATTAAGATATTGGTTTATAGGCGGGTAGGTAATTCTAATAGCTTTAAAAAACCAGGCGGGGTAAAACAGGGGATCTTAGTGCAAAAGTATAGGGCATAGTCTTTAATAAAGGTAGCCGTAAACTAGAAGATTCCTAACTACTAATATATTTAGTTTAAGGGGTTAAGAGTCTTAACCCAGCTAGGGTAATTAGCGGGGCCGCTACTATAAGAGTAATAGGTAACTTCTAGGTAAAGGTCTAGGGCATTAAAGATAAAGAAACGTTAGCGGAAGTAAATCTATTTATTAACGATACTATATTCTAACTTATTACAATAAAGTAATTTCCTAATCTTTTTTAGCTAACGGCTAGCTTTTTAATTACGTAGGGCCGCCACTATATCTCTTATAAGTTCGTTCTCCTATATCCTAGCTAGATTAACTTATCTAGTAACTTTTCGGCTATTTTAGGGTCTAGAGCGGCTATAAACTCTACATTATTATAATTACGGGACTTATATAGTAATTCTTTTAAGATTATAGGGTTAACTTTCTAGGGTAGTATAATAACTTAGGCTTAGTAGCGAAGGCGTTTATTATTAGCGTCCTTAGGCCTTATTCTTAGTAGCTAGGTTAGGGCGTTAGGGAGCGTAGCTTTATTACTAGGTCTATATATAATTATAAAGTTAAACTATAAAAGGAACTCTGCCTATTAAACTTAGCGCTAATTTAGCTACTTAGTAGTTATAAACGTCTATAGGTTCTTATAGTCGGTAATAATTTTAAATAGCTCCTTAGTCCCTTGCAGCTTAAGACGCTATTCCTTTAAAGCCTTAATAATAGCTAAGAGTTCTTTATTATAGATCTTATAGTTATACTTTAGCGTAAAGTACTTTACAGAGAAGAATACGACCAGTCTTAATTTTCCGTCATTATTATACTAGGAAAGGACTTCGCCAGAAGCCCAATTTAATATATTTATCTCTACCACTATTTTTTCATATAGTTATAGTATGCTAATACTAGTGCTAAAGTAAAGGCTCCCTTAAGGGCCTTAAACAATTTGGCTTATTCTAGTCCTTATAGCCATTTAATATCCTTCTTTAGGAGTTTTATTATAGGTATAGCGATGGCAAAGTAGCCTTAGATAAATTATTAGTAGAAGTTCGCAAAGCCAAGAAATTATTATAATTCTTTAATTAATATTAGGTCCTTCTATTTCTATAAGGCCTGTACCTTCTTAGGGTCTATAGTTATACCATTAGTTAAGATAATTAAGCCAAGGTATTTTGTTTTAGTAGCGTAAAACTTAGACTTATTAATATTAATTTAAAGTCCGGCATTACCGAGTCTTTAGATAACTTTATTTATATACTTAATATACTTAGCGCGTATTTTAGAAAAAACAAGGACGTTATTAAGATAGGTAGTGTAGTAGTTATTAAGGGCGTTATATAAAATATGGTTAATATAGTTCCAGAATATAGCGGGTATATTATAAAGGCTAAATAGTATAACTAGTATCTTATAGAGTCCGAACTGGGTAATAAATACTATAAGCTGCTTATAGCCCTTCGCAATCTAGATCCAGTTAAACGCAGCAATTATATTAAGTTTAGTAAAGTACTTAGCACTATAAAGTGCGTTAAGTATCTTGTGGATTAGTAGCAGTAAGTACCAATTCTTAATAGTAACTATATTTAGGCCTTAGTAGTTATAGCAAATTTATATACCGCCGCTAGGCTTAGTAGTAAGGAGGAGTAGTACGGTAGCTAGTAAGGTCGATTTGCAGATAAAACCCTTATCTAGTATCTTATTAATCTACTTCTTTACATACCTAAGTTTAGTAGATAAAAGTAGTCTATTTTTATAGTACGGGGCCTAGTTTCTGGGGATAATCTTAATTTTATAGTTCTATAGTTAGTAAGGGGGCAACTTATCTACGTTTTTAGGAAGAAAGTGCTTAATATATTTATAAAACTCCTTTAGTAGATATTATAGAATGTCTTTATAGGTTAATCCTAGTTTGCCTTTTAGGAAATTTTTAATATTAGTATTAACTATCTTCTAACGTAAAAGCTTAGGTTTAGTTTTTAGATTTATCTTAAGAAAGTTATAGAAATAGGGGGGGAGCACTTTATAGGCTTCCTTTATTATATAGTCGCCTTCTACTAGCCAGCGGAAAGACCTTTCTAATAGGTTTAGTACTTTTATTAGGCCTATAGGCAGCTCTTTAAGCAGCTATTAGTACTTATCTTATTTAACTAGTTCTACTAGCTTCGCTATATAGATCCTTATTACCTTTATATCTTTTTATTTATAAAATTAGGTAAAATTAATAGTATAAGTGTATTTAATATTATCTAGGTTAGGGCGTAACTAGTTCTCTAGTACTACGGCTAGGCTAGCACGGCTTAGTTAACCTAGTAGGGTGGAAATAAGGCGGTAGCTTTATATGGTACGCGTGGGAGATAGGTATAAGGTTAGGTGTTACGGTGGCGCGGTTTCTATTATCTAAGTCTTAGTAGTTCTATAGCTAGTCCTTACTATAACATAAGCTATAGTGTACGCATATAGCATATGGCTTAGTTTTAGGTATTAGGCTAGGCGACTAGGGTTTAAATAGTGCCTAGGTTAGGGTTAGATTCTTAATAGTAATAGTATAAAGCGGACTTTTTTCCTTAGTCTCGGCAGGGCTAGCTAGCCTATTATTTTAGTCTTAAGTACTAAAGTAGTCTAGTCTTCTACTATCTTATTTCTTTACAGCTATATAGGCTCCCCTTTATTAGGAACGTCTTTTACTATTAGGGCTTTATATATAGTTCTAGGCACTAGGCTTAGTAGTACTAAGTATCTATATAGGGCGTCCCTACTACTATTAGTTATTCCCTACGGAAGGTAGTACCTAGAGTAGTAGTCTAAGTTAAAGCGGATCTTAAGTTTCCTAAAGCTAGGACAGAGCTTATACTTTTAAAGCTAGGGCATACCTAGGATAATTAGGGTAGTAGGTAAGAGTTTAGTAATAAAAAAGAGTATAGCTTTAGTATAAAGGCCAATTAATATTTAGGTGGTAGGGTAGTATATAATAAGCGAAGTTAAAATACTATCTATAAGGCATAGTAGCCTAAATACTAGTAGCTTCTTAATTATAATATTATACTTTCTTATAATAGACTCTACGTTAGTAAATGCTATTATAGTACTACCGGAGTCTACTAGGCTTACTATATTAATATAAACTTAGGGGTATAGGTTATATAATAAGGAGAGTTAGGTTTAAACAAGGATTAATTTCTTATTACTATTTACTAATTTAAGATTAAGTGGCAGCTTATTAATAGAAAGAATTAATTAATCTAGTAATAGGGACCTAATCTTCTTATCTTCCTTCTTATATAGTTTAAACCCTTAAATGCAACTTAGTCTAAGGGTTTACCTTTTAACGACTAGGGTATAGGGCTATCTTAGTAGGGCGGTCTAGTATCTATCTAGCTAGCGGTGTTAGTCTTAGTCTTAGTTAGGGTATAAAAAGACAATACCTTACTAATAACAGCTGTGTTTATATTCGCTAACGCGGAGTCGCTAATACTAGGCGTTATTAACGGGTTAGGCTCCTATATAGGGTATAGTTTAGAGTAACTAAGCTATAGGGTTAAAGGGGGGGGGGTTATCTGCCGCGGCCATAATAGGCTCTGTAGTCGCTGCGTCTATAATAGACTCTATAGTCGCCGCGTCTATAATTATTATTTTATATTATTTAACGGGGTAGTATTAAGACTAGGGGTTATAGGCGTCCCTTTAGTAGCTAGGTAGGCTATAGGTAAGATATAATCTATTATTAACGCGGCGCTTACGCTCCGTATTTAAGATTCTATTAAGGTTTATAGGTTCTCTAGTTACTACTAAGGTTAGGGTTAATATAGGGGTAGGGGCTTAGGCAGGTAGGCGGTAGTTAGCGTTCTTTTTAAGGTTAGCTTAGTATGTATAGTTCGCAAGGTTTTTAGCAAATATATCTATCTACTTACTCTAACCTATATAGTCGCTATTATTGATTTTATAGGCAAGTCTAAGTACCAGCTCTTCTATCTTTAGAGAGATAAACTTTTAAAATAGGTCTACCTTCTATTTATCTATCTTCTTAGCGCGGACTATTAGCTTATTAAGCTCTCCCTTCTAGAACTAGTAATTAAGCTCGCCCTAGGGAAAATAGTTAAGCTTATTCTTTATAACCTGGGTTATATTAAGGACCTTATAATAGGTAGTAAGGTCTTTAAGCATATCTTCCTTAGTAGGCCATTTCTACGTAGATATATTATTTAGGTTCTTATATATAAGCTTTAGGCCCTACTTAATAAACTTATAGGCCTTGTCCTTTAGCATATCCGAGATATAAAGGATTTAGGACTAAACTATATTAAAGTAGTCCTAGTCCTAGTTAAAGACTCCCTTAATCTTAATATACTAGGTTTTAAAATTAGCTTATTATTCTAGTAGGGTGCCTTTTCCGCTAAATATTAGCGGGTCTTTAGATCTCTATTTTTTCTACTAGGTTACTACCGTTGTTATAGGGGTTAATTATTTTAGAACGGCGATAGTCTCTACTTAGGAGTTAATAGTTTCTATCTAGAAAGCGATAAGGGCAATAAGGTTTTTATTAGCTTTCTTATTAGCGTTGTTTATATTATATATATACTATAGTCCTACTTTAATATTATTAAGGAACTCGTTAGTATAGTTAATAAGGGTAAGGTAAGCTTTGCTAGGCTTAAAGGTCTTAGGGTATAGTAAAAAGCAGTAGATTATCTACGCGATATTAGGGTATATCTTTATAAAGAGGTCTATAAAAACGTCGTAAGGGTTCTAGGTTTCGGCCATTTCGGCATTATTAGTGTCGCCTATTTAGGCGCTAGGTAAAAACTAAAGATTATTTTAGGACTATACTAGGGATATATTAGTTTTAGTAGAAGCGCTTATAGATCACGATTACTCTAGGGTAGAGGTTAAGTAGCTAGGGTATAAGGAATTAGTAATCGCGATGGGGTGTAAATTAAAGATACCATAAACTATTACAGTGCTGCAATAAAGTAGACTAAATAACTACGTTATAGTATAAAGAGGGGAAGAAGGTAAAAAGGAGGTATTATATATAAATAGTAGAGCCGGCCGCTAAGTTACTAGTGGTGGGGTAGCTAATAGTAGGAAATAGTATAAGACAGTATAAAATAGTATACGTTAGGTCAGTACCATAACACTAACTAAGTAAGGCTTATTACTACACGAAGCTTAATATTATCTTTGTATTTAACCATCTCTATATTATAAAAGGAGATAAATAGCTTACTGCATCTTATACCCAATATGGACTATTTAAGTACTTAGTAATACCCTTTAGCCTTATAAATAACACCCTACGCCCCTACCTAGACATCTTTTACACTACTTATATTAACAACATCCTAATATATAGTAATAACCTGACCAAATATTGGAAATACGTTGACCTTATTCTATAAGCCCTATATAGAGCTAGTTTACAATTAGATATAGATAAATACAAGTTTTGTAAAATAGAAGTTCTATACCTTAAACTCCTTATTTCTATAAATAGTATATAAATAGACCTAAAGAAAGTCGAAGTAATTATAAACTAGCAAAAACCCGAGAACGTTAAGGATGTAAGAGCCTTTATAGGATTTGCTAATTTCTACTAACGGTTTATTAATAACTTCTCCGCCCTAGTTTTACCCCTTATAGCTCTAACCTAAAAGGATAAAGTCTTTATCTTTAACAAGGAATATAAGATGGCCTTTACCTATACTCTAACATTTTAACCTAAACTAAATAAGTATTATAGAAGCCGACTTATCTAACTACGTTACTAGAGGTATCCTGTCTTAATATAACGAGGATAAAGTATTACACCCTATAGTATACTTCTTAAAATAACTAAGTTTAGCCAAATATAACTACAAGATCTATAATAAGGAATTATTAGCTATTATTAGATGTTTTAAATAATGGCGACCCAAACTAAAAGGCGCTAGGTTTTTAATTAAGGTCCTTAGTAACTATAAGAACCTATAGTACTTTATAACCACAAAATAGCTAAGTTATTATTAGGCCCGCTAGTTAAAATATCTATCTTATTTCCGATTTTCAATTATATACTACCTAGGCGTTTAAGGTTAAAAGCCTAACGCCCTAACCCAATACTCGCAAGACGCGCTAGCCCTAAAAGAAGCGCATTCTTACCAAAATTAGACCCTACTTCGCCCTAAACTATTTAACCCTCCTACTAAAGACCTTATAGTATACGTCCTTAAAATAACTAATTGATCGATTAAATAGATTATAGTTAATAAATACCTAAATAACAAGTTTATTTAAGAGATGCTTAAGCTAATATATAATAGCATTAGACGCTCTAAAAATATTTCTTTAAGTAAATACGAAGCCTATAGAAACCGCTTATATTACTAAAACCGCCTAGTTATACCTAACTATAACGAACTTACGCTTAAGCTCCTCGAATATATATATAATCTACTAGTAACCGGCCACCTAGGCTAAGGAAAAACCCTAAAACTACTTTAATAAGAATACTATTAGCTAAATATGTACAATATAATACGAAGGTACGTCTTTAGCTACTATATCTACCGACGAGCTAAAGCTTCGCATAAGACGTACAACGGCCTCTTAAAGCTATTACCTATTCTAGACCGAAGATAGAAGGATATCTTAATTAACTTTATTATTAACCTCCCTATAAGTAAAGGCTGTATAAATATTATAGTAGTTATAGACCAACTATCTAAAATAAGATACTTAATCGCCTACCCTAATATATTAACGCCTACCGTTGCTTAACTATTCCTAGATTATATATAGAAACTCTACAGACTCCCTAAAACGATTATCTCCGATAAAGGCAGCTAGTTTATCTCTATATTTTAAAAGGAACTAACTACCTAACTCCGCATTAAAGCACTATTATTTACTATATATTACCCAGAAATAGACGGCTAAATAGAATATATAAACGCTATAATAGAATAGTATATCCGGATATATACGTTATATTTATAAGATAACTAGATTAACTAGCTTATATTTACTGAGTTTACTATAAATAATTCCGTCTCGGAAACTATAAAGGTCTCCCTATTTCTAGCAAATTACGGTTAGTATCTATAAATAGGTTTTAAACCTTTTAGTAATGTTCCTTACCTCGCTTATTACCCCTTATAAGTTATAAAAGCAAATAAATTTATAGAAAAGATAGAGGAACTATAACGGTTCCTTATTAATGAAATAATATAGGCCTAATTTATTTATAAAGCCGCAGCAAATAAGAAATAAACCCTAGTACTAGCCTACTAGATTAGTAACTTTGTCTAGCTAAATATAAAAAACCTAAATATAAAATAACCTGCTAAGAAACTTAATTAGAAGAACGCTAGCCCTTATAAGATTAAGAAGATTATTTCCTCTTACGCCTATTAACTAAAGCTCCCTAGTATAGTTAAAATCCACCCCGTATTTTATACGTCAGTCCTCTACCCTACTACCCCTATATTAGACGCCCTGCCTAAACAGATATAAGACCCTCCCCTACTAGTTAAAGTAGATAGTAAAAACGAGTACTTTATTAAAAGAATTAATAACATTAAGTACGATAAACGGAAACGCTAGTATATATACCTTATAAAATAAAGAGGCTTTACTAAGCCCTTATAGGAACCTGTTAACTCTATAGGACTTATATAAGCTATAGAAGACTTTTATAAACTCTACCCAGAACTACTATAGCCCTATTTCGCAGAAGCTCGAGTTTAAAGAGGGGGTACTATTATAGGACACCCCTATAGCACCTTATATACGTCTACCTATTTTTACTAACTTAGCAATTAGAGACTAATCGCGAAATGGCAATTTAATAGCAATCTAATAGCAATCTAACGGCAATTTACGGCATTTTGCTATATTCTGCTAAGTTTTACTAAATTCTGTTAAGTTCTGCTAAAACTACAACCTAAATCCTATTTTACCCTATATACGTATTAATTAAGCAACTAAGTTAACGATATATACCTTTTCTTCCCATTTTCCTACCTTCTTTCCTTATATAACGTCTTAACTTCTTACACAGTTTATATATATAGCTTAATAATATCTACCTTACTATATATTATCGCCGCTTATACTTACTCCGTGACACCTATATCTAAATTTAAGTACTTTCTTTATAAGTTACTAGATTTCTACCTAGCTTACCTAAATCTCCCTAGACCGCTACGTAAATTAAAAGGCTAGATTAAATGCTAGGAGGAAGGGTAGATAACTATAATAATCCAGGTAATAATAAGAAGCTTAAATAAAGCCTAAGACAGTCTATTTTAAAGGGGGGGGGGAATATAACGGTGCTAGGGCGCGTTACCTACTAAATTCTACTAAACCTAACTTCTACTAGCTAATTAGGATTTTCTATCCCTAGGATAGAAAATTGCTATTGGCTTATTTACTACTAGCGCCTTAGCGACCCATTTATATTTATAGTAACCCCTAATAGTTTTCTTCTTCTTCTTCTTCTCTTTAGCTTAGTATTTTTATATAATAGCGATCCACAAGCTTTGTCTTATAGACATTTATTTAAGCCCGTCACAGTTCTATTATATTAATTTTAGGTTATAGTTTAAATCTAAGTTAAGGGTTTTATCTATAGGTTATATAGAATAGTAATACGCCTATTAATTTGTTTCTTATATTATTTATAGTAAACTTAGCTAAGGGTAGCTACTTTTTCTAGTTATCTTATAGGTAGGAGCAGTATATTTATAAATATTGTTCTATAGTTACGTTCGTAATTTTAGTTTAACTATCTATCTTTAGATAAAATATAGTTAAGAGTCGTATTTATATATCTTATTATTTATATAGGGCTTACTAAAAGTCTAGAATAAACTTGCTTTTATAGTTGGATATTATTAAATTAGGAAGTCTATATAGCTTAAAGATATATCTAATAAAATATTTGGCTACTAAAATAACATTAATTAAGTGGTATAGGAATTATATATCATATTTTTATAAGGCGGTTAACTACTACTATAATATTTATAAATCTATTGCTATTAGGCAAATCTACTATAAAGTCAATTAAGATATTACGCTCCCTTTGCATTGGAATTATTAAGGGTTAAAGTACTCCTTTTTTTTATATAAGAAGTTTTTTTTATAAATATATGTTCTATATACTTAGGCATATTTTCGTATATAATAATATATTATAGGCTAGTAGTACGTTTATTAAACCACCTTACACGTCTTTATATAGCTAGAATATCCTACTATAGAAGAGTTGTATATAAATTTAAGTATCTTAAATTATTAGGATTTCGAATTCGGGCCTACTATCTTTTATTAAAAGTATAACCAATTATTACAGATTTTATATTTAATGAGTATAATATTATTATATTGCCGTTTTCCTATTTAAATTGCTTTTATTATATTTACAATCTAGGGGTTATTCTTATATTCGTGCTCTATTAGTTTATTAATTTCTATATCTTACTTATTAATTTCTATATTCTATTTATTAATTTCTAATTTATTTTTATTAAGATCCTTTTCTAAAAATATAGAGTATAGTTTTTTAAAACGTTTAGGGGGCAACAGAATTTGTAATTAATTTATAATCCGTTTATTAAAGATATTTATAAGTAAGTTCTATAATTATTATATTAATAAGTTAGGCTTTTAATTAAGTTTACTAGGCTAGTATATAATCTTAAAGTTAAATTATAAGAGGTATTCGGCCTATTAAATTTAGCGCTATATTAATTGCTTTATAGTTATAAAGTACTATAGGTTTTTATAGTCCGTTAATATGCATATTAGGAGTAATAATCCTTTTAGTTTTATATGCTATTATTTAAAGTATCTAATAATTATAAGTAGTTCCTTATTATATATCTTATAGTTTAATTTATTAGGGGTAAGTTTTTAGAAAAGAAAGGCTACTAAGCGCAGTTCGCCGTTCTTATTATTTTACTATAGCACTCCTCCTAGCATATAATTAGACGAGTCCATTTTAATAATATATTTAAACTCAAAATTAAAGTAGGTAAGAATTAAAGTAGTTATAAAACGATATTTTAGGTTATTAAAAGCTTATTTATATTTAGCAGTCTTCTTAATTATATATTCTTTTTTATTAAGTTTACTAATAGCTAAACAATTTTTAAAAAGTAATTGTTTATATTAATTTAATAATATAATTAAGTTATATCTAGGGGCACGAAATACATATAGTATTATATACTCTTTTAGATGGTGGTAACTGTCAATGCT
>Ga0307515_10007708_pt1 | contig 21204 bp, 15 predicted proteins | sample 17_EM_MG_FD_194513 | JGI IMG/M metagenome (GOLD analysis project Ga0307515, IMG submission 194513) | Populus trichocarpa ectomycorrhiza microbial communities from riparian zone in the Pacific Northwest, United States - 17_EM | ecosystem: Host-associated > Plants > Roots > Unclassified | place...
ATGACATCATGTATTAATTAACTAAGTTAGGTAAATAAACTTGCAAAAATATTACTTTACCTCGAGATTATCCAACAAACCAATCACAACTTCTCATAAATATTAAATATTCATTATCATTTATCAAAATTTAAATTTACAGAAATAACCACTCTGCAATACCATTGATATTAATTATTTCAAAACAGCACATGTAATTCGGTAATTCCATAAAGTTTTAACAATTTACAAACAAATACAATCTTACAAAATCTAAAACAAACCATAATAGGTATAGAATTATACATTCATATACTACAAGTTTGTTTGAGAAATAACAATAAAACATGTACATCTACTAACAAAATACATATACTAAAAAAAAATTTGACATTTAAATGTTAAAATTTAAAAAGATAGAATTACTTACAAAAATTGATAAAATCCATCGGTAAATCAGAATATGGATGCTGTGACCACAAAACTTCAAGAAATATAACTTGTTGTGCTAAGATGAGAGAGATTTTTGTTTGGGGAGGAGGGGGGGTTGGTTGTTTGCAGATGGGGAGAGTTGGGATTAGGAAGAAGAAGGAGAAATAGGGGAGGAGAGGGTCGGCAGAGAGGGCATATATTAACCTTTTCTGACGGTTTCACCGACGGATTTTCCGTCGGTGATTCCGTCGGCTATTCTGACGGAAAAATCGACATGTCACCGTACGGATCTGCCATTTTGAATCCCTCGGTGATTCCGTCAGCATTTTAAACGGCGAACCGGTTACGTCAGTGTACGGGGCTGTTGTTTTGAATCCGTCGGTGATTCTGTCGGTAAAAATAACCCCGCCAAAACCTCCACGTCAGCGACCTGCCTTTTTTTTTAATTCGGAATGTTGGAAAAGTTTCCATCGGTAATTTCGACCTCAAATTACTGACAGAAATAGTCCGTCGGTAAATCCGTTGCTATTGAGCGAATTTCTGATAATGTTATGAGATTATTCTAGTCTCATAACTCGAGAGTTTACCCGGGTTGACTTGGGTTATTTTATTGTTTTTTTTTTAATTTCATTCTTTAATATTAGATTGATTGAGAATCATCCGAGTTGTTTTCAGACACGTCAAATAAACCGAATCATATCAAATTGTTAAAATAGTTGTGTATAAAATATATTGAAATACAATTGGCTCTTCTAAATAGCATCTCTCATTGGAGATGCTCTAACACCTCTTTCATATTTAAACTATTTTTTTCTTGTAAATAATGCTATTGAAATAATGTTTTTACAAAAAAAATTTATACAGACATAAATGATTGTTACTTTTGACATAAATTACCAATTATTTATCATTTATAAAATTCATACTTTAGCTCTAATCAATTAACATTTTAACATGTAAGATTTATTATGAAAAAAATTTTGTTTTAAAATTGTACGATATATTAAAAGAGATGAACATTTAACTATAGCCTTTACATCATGTAGCAAGACCCAAGACACTATGGATTGCACTATTACTCTATATTGCAATCTTCATTGTTCCTAAGACATGAAGAGGTTCAATTTAGGTATTTATGTTTCGATTCTAAAACTTTATTTTTCACATGTTTTTAGTTCTTTAAAGTTGAGAGAAAAGAGAGAAAGTAACTGAAAAATAGATAGGATAGAGAAAACTTGGGGTCGGCCATAGAAAAGGATGATCTTATCGTCAATGGATTCTCTTGGAGAGGAGATTTGATGCGATCCAAGCAACACTAAAGGATCCATTTGAGGTTTCAGTTGGTCTAATGATAAGGCTTATGGCTAAGTAGTTCAAAAAGGCTTTCAATGGACTTCTTCAAGATACATGAGCTAAGGTAGACTTCAAAAAGGTAGTAAATAATGAAAATCAAGCCTTGATTAATCTGAATCATGTTCAAGAAGGGCTTGTTGGTGGAACCAAGATTGAGTTTTTCTATCAATTTCTTTTGCTTGAGAGTAAATTAAAAAAATCATAAAGTTTAGGGTGCAAAATCAAGGAATTGTTCAAGGATATTTATTTTTTCACTTAAGTTCAGGGAAGTATTTTAAAATTTGGCCTTGATTAAATTCTAACCGCCTCTCCCGTGTACACACCCCCAGACATGCACCACCATAAAAGCAAAAAGCCACCAACATGAGATCCCTGAACCACATACATCCAGTGATGGAGCAAGCAAACGCCACCTCAGAAAACAAACACAAGCATCATTTTCATAAAACAACAACAACAATATCATCTTAGAAAGAAGCAAAAATCAGTCTCCAAAATGAAAAAAAAAACCCAACCCTAAAATCTCATATCTCAAATCAAAACTCCCTCACTCTATCAAACAAATTCCAATCAATTCAGCACAACAAAAAAAAAACCATAATTTCAGTAATTTTGAACTTAACCGCTAGGGGACCTTCTCTTCACATGATTTCTCTGATTATAAAGGTATTAATTTGTTTTATTAGGTTTAAATAGATAATTTATTATATTAATTTGATGTTTTTCTTTTTAATTTGTTTTATTAGTTTCCTATAATATATTAGGTGTTGAAAATGCATCAAAGCATCTGGATTTGTAGTTTTAATTTCCATCAAAATTCTTGGAATAGGAACGACGAAAGATGTTTCTATATAAAGAGATATGTCATTATAATGCAGCGATACTCCGTTTTCCGGTAGGTCAAGTTTCACTCTTTTTTTTTGTTGAATTTTGTTGTTGTACTCGTATACAATGAAAGTGTGGCACAATAAAGGAAATACTATAGTTGGGATTATAATTTCTTTACCATGAGAATGCATGTTTATGTTTTTGTAAGTTTGGGTTTTATCCATCATGTTGCTTGTATAACGTAGACTACTGACTTGCTTGTAGTTGAGAAATTGTTGCTCTTTTTCTTTTTTTGTATTCTATATCAAACATTTAGCAACTCATATTCTCAATACAGATTCACCCTTGTGCACGAAGAACATTTAGAGTTCCAGAGTTTTGGCCTTCAAAATAATGTTGCTTAATTTTATGTTTTAAAGATACGCTAAGGGTTGGTTGATGTGACTGGTTTGTTTTTTGTATTTACTTTTTTCTTTTTGTTTCTGATTGCGACAACAATATATGTTATATCCAACAATAAATGTATAACCTGGATGAAGCCCTATTTTTTTTTTTTATTGTTTTACATGTCTTTTATAGCTTTGATTTTTATTTTAGAGGAGCAAACACAATCTAGACCAAGTTTTATATTGGCTCATGCTGGCAAAAGTTGTGGCATTATGATAATTTGGCTCTTTTTAACATCGAAAGCTCCTCTTTATGTTTGAATTTTCATAGATTGTAAGGTCTATGATGGTGCTATCACATCAATTTTAACCTCTATTCAAGAGTCATGTAAAACATTGCGATTTCCAAAACTTATGGAAATAACATAATGAAATTCATAAAGAGGAATGATAGATATTATGATGATTTCATTAATATCATTTATGACTTTATCTTCTTTCTTTCATAATTTTTATTCTACTTTACATCCATTGGTTTCATAAATTATGACCTCAAAAGAAATTTTTGCTTGCGAAGCGTATTCATTATTTGCAAGCTTCTTGGCATGGTTAGACATTTATTGGTTTCATTAGCTTCCATTTTCCTGAGTTACTCAAATGAATAAAAGTCAATCAGAATCTGGCTTATGTATGCAAGAATCAAAGTAAGTTCAAATGCATTATGTTGTATAGTGTAATGCATTCATGTGGATTATTGTTTAAAGTCAGATAATTAGATAACTTATGGTTTGTAACAACATAACCTTTGAAAATATTGAAAGCCGAAAACAATATTTGATCTTCAGGTAATCTTCACATAAAACCCTAAACCAACTCTAGATCTGTCTAACAAGATCATTGGGACTCCTATGAAATTTTAAATACCATTTTAACTAGATCTATTTAACAAAATCAAATCCAAATTAGACTTAAAACTAGCACTCAAGACAATGTTTTTTCTGATGATCATAAAGAACATGAACCCGTTTTATCCAGAAAACACAACATACATTGTCAAACCCAAAGAATACATTTTAGGCCTCTAAACCAACTCTCTTAGCCCCAATAAACCACATTATCATAAACAAACAGATTTGAATAAAAAAAACAAACAAATAACCTCAAATCATCAAGAACATGTATAAGACTTCAACTTCCAAAACTGCAGCCTTATTATTAGCCAACAAAAACATCAAAACTCAATCCAAAACTAACTCTTTAAACACTTAAGACCCAAACTAAAATCAGGAACCAAGAACATGCATTAACAACCTAGATAAAAGCCATAAAACACCTATTGTTACATTTGACAGATTCCAAAACTAATATGCTTCATCAAAACCAAACACACAAATACCTTTTAAACATCCCAACAACATTAACAACAACTTCAAAACATGATTAAGCAATCAAGACAACATTTTCATTCATCAATCCACATAAATGCTAAAACACAAAATAATGCCAAAAGGTTTCAAAAACATCATTAAACATTAAAAAGGCATGAAAGGGTAAGTCATATGGACTCCACCCTTAATTTTTCACATGGTTATACCTTCTCTAAGCTTATTGGTTATAGGCTGCTATTTCCCATCTCCTTTTCTTCTTTCCCTTTCACTTTCTACTCTTTCTAACCTTCACAATAGGGTCTATTAATAGAGTGTTTCCCTCATGATTTTCCATGTTCTCTTTTTTTTTCCTCTCAAATTTTCTAAGGGGTATATATAGGGTTTTTTCTAGGGTTTTTGATGGATTCTAACATAGAGTGATCAAAGCCCAACCCTTTGATCTTCAATGGTTTTTTAGGGCTGATGGTTTTGTCTAGGCGGTTTTCTCTTTCTTGGAGACAAAGACATGCATTTCTCACCTTCTGATCTTGGATGAAAGATTTATGGCCCTTGATAAGAACCCTCTCAGACTTTTTAAGTGTGAACACACAAAAAGGTTATGTGGTTTTGCACAAATAGGGATCTTAGTCAAGGTTAACTAAGTTGGTCATTTTTTAGGCTTTATCAAAGAAACTATAATGTAAACGTCATTGGAGACTACCTGAGCTTGGTAGAGGAGATACACACCTTTCATTTAAATCCATCCTTGCTCCATTTAGAGGTTTGTAGCTCTATATTCATTCCCTTGAAAGTGCCAACTTGATCAACCCAAAATCTGAAAATGCAGTGATGGTTGATCAAGGACAAGATGTTGGAAATTTCTATGGAATAATTGGGATGTAAATGTCCAATTTCATGGAAATGAGGTTGTAGAGGGGATGTTCTTCTTCTATTTACAAAAGCCCTCGTGCTATTTAGAGGTCTAGAACTCCATAACAAGCTCTTGAAAGGTGCCAACCTGATCATCCAAAACTGTTAAGGAAGGAGATGAATAGTGGGTGAATGATGCATTGTCTAGTTTAAACCCCTAGAAATTAGGGTTTTTAATTTAGAATCTAACAAATTTAATTTTAGTCCTTATTCTTCTAATTTCTTTTAAACACCTGTAATTGTCTCCTAAACTTTGAATTTCATGCAATTTCATCCCTACCAAACTCAATCATCATCCCCAAAGTTTAACGCCATTTTCATCTTGGTCATTAGTTTCTGATTTGTGCACTTAGACACTTAATTTACCATCAAACTTTTAATTTTCTTCAATTTGGCTCCTGGTTTGGTTAATTTCAGCCTCTAAAGTCTTGCGCCTTTTATGATTTGGTCCTTGGTTTTATGATTTGGGCAATCTTTATCTGTAAACACAAAAAAAAGAAGTAAAGCAGAAATGACTCCACCATCATTGTCAATTTCTGAATCGACAGCGACACAGTTTTTGGCTGTCGATTTCTGAATCAGCAGCGACGCAGGTTTGCTGTTGATTTTTGAATCGGCAGTGATAAAGTTTTTTTTTGCTGTCTATTTCTGAATCGGCATCGACAAAGTTTTTGGATGCCGATTTAGAAATCATCAGCGACATAGTTTGGTTGCCGATTTCTAAAACGCAGTTTTCGCAACCGATTTTTGAATCGGCAGTCATGCAGTTTTCACTGTCGATTTCTAACTCAGCTGCTGCCGATTTCTGAATCAGCAGCAGCCGAGTCTAATTAAAAGTTTAGAGAACAAACCAGATTGTCTTTAGGAGCTAAGAGGGAGGGGTAAAACCATTTTTGGACATACCAAAACAGGTACAAGAACACATCTAAACCAACCTCAAACACCCCACCTTATTTATTGGGGAGTATAAATGCAAGGAGAGAGAGAGAAGGTGACCCTTCCTTTTCCCAAAGTTGTTTGCAGCAGCTGCATGTTCAGCTACATGTTTCTTTTCTCGTCCTCCTTCCCAACAAAAACTTAAACCAAACCATCAGAGAGTGCCCTTTGAACGTGAGAGAGAGAGAAAGAGTTGAGACCTTGAGTAAAGGCTGAACAACTACTTAAAGGAAAGGAGAAGGGGTTGTGACGGGTGGAAAATAACTGATAGGAGAAAGAGAATCGAGAGAGGAAGAAGAAAGGGGAGAACCAGGAGAAGAGAGAAGGAACACTACCAAACTATCCAGACCCACTTAGATTCGAAAGGTAAGGGTCATATAGTCTCTTTCCCCCCTTATTCTTGAGACCCAAAACAAAAAATGATGAGGGAGTCCCTAAGAAAATTAACCTAAGACCCTTATGCTAGTTGTGAAGGAAACCAAAATCAACTAAGAGGACAAGGAAACAAAGAAGAAATGAGGCCAATTTCCATAATATCAAACAAAGAAAAAATGAATAAAATGGAAATAACAAAATATGGTAGAGGGCCGACCATATTTATAGGGTTGGCCAAAATGCATTGTGTAAGAAAATGCATGTGTGTGAATTGAAAGTTACATGTTAAGATCATGTAACTTTGCTGGGATTTGATGATAGATATGTGCTGGAATTGAAAATGTATGTGTGTTCATGTTAAGATCATGTAACTCTATTAGGATTTGATGATAGATATATGATGTGTGTGTTCATACTAAAATCGTTTGTGATTCGCTGCCGAAATTAAGTTTTCTGCAACGAATTAGCATTTGCTGCCGAAAGGGAGTGTTCTGCAGCGAATTTATGATTCGCTTCTGAAATTGAGTTGTCTGCAGTGAATTAGCATTCGTTGCCAAAAATGGATTTTTTGCAACGAATTTCTGATTCGCTGCTAAAATTGTGTTGCATGCAGCGAATTAGCATTCACTGCCGAAGTTGTGTTGTCTGCAGCGAATCAACGTTCGTTGCCGAAAGTTTGTTGTCTGCAGCGAATTTGTGATTCGCTGTCAAAATTGTGTTGGCTGCAGCAAAATAGCATTCGCTGCTGAAATTGTGTTGGCTGCAGCAAATTAGCATTCGCTGCCGAAATTATGTTGGCTGCAGCGAATGAGCATTCACTGCTGAAATTATGACGTCTGCAACTAATTTGTGATTCACTGTCGAAACTGAGTTGTCTGCCGCGAATCAGCATTCACTGCCAAAAATGTGTGTTCTGCAGCGAATTTGTGATTCGCTGCCACAATCAAGTTGTCTGCAGCAAATTAGCATTCACTGTCGAAATGGTGTTGTCTTCAGTGAATCAGCGTCCACTACTAAAAGTGTGTTGTCTGTAGTGAATTTGTGATTTACTGACAAAATCGAGTTGTCTGCAGCGAATTAGAATTCGCTGCTGAAGTTGAATTGTTCTGCATGGAATCAGTGATCACTGCCGAAAGTGTATTGACTACAGCGAAATTGTGATTCGCTGCCGAAATTGAGTTGCATGCAGCGAATTAGCATTCGCTGCTGAAAGTGTTTTGGCTGTAGCGAAGTAGCATTCGCTGTCGAAATTGAAGTTCTTGCAGCGAAACAGTTTTCGTTGCCAAATTGTGAGGCCTGCAGCGAATAAGTTTCCGCTGTCAAATTGTGCAGCTTGCAGTGAACTAGTTTTCACTGCCAATTTTCTACAAAAGACTCCTAGTTAGAAATGACTTAAATGCTTGTAACAACTTCATTGTATGATGGTGTAAAATGTGGAACACTTGAATGTGGACATATGAATTCTTGAAATAAGTATGATGATGAATGTGATATGAGGATGCAAATATACTGATTTGTGGCATTGATGTCATAGGTGGTGCGGCCTGGATCGATCCATCGTTAGGACAAGGACAAACTGCAGGTGGAACATGTAGGTGGTTTCCATCTTTTTCTCATATGATGTTTATGTTTTGTAATGATTTATGTATGATGATATATTATTAAATCCTTGTTGAATGATGAAACCACAATGAAGTGTTTGATTAAATTCTTGATGATTGTTGAAACGACTATGAAATGTCGATCGGGTTCTTGTTGAATGTTGAAACAATGACGAAAATGTTAATGTTCTAAAATGACTTGTTTGAGGTGGATATATTATTGTGTTGTGATGAATATTAAACCGACTATGAGATGTTGATTGGGCTATTATGAATTTAGGTTGTTGATGAATGGTAATATGAGTATTACAAAGGATCTACTGTTGTATTTTATTGAATGGTTGTATAAGTATTATGAAAGATCTACTGTTGTATTTTATTGAATGTAATTGTTACGAATGGTTGTATGAATATTACGAAGGATCTACTGTTATATTTTATCGAATGAAATTGTCACGAATGGTTGTATGAGTATTACAAAAGATCTACCGTTGTATTATACTGAATGTTAATTTTCACAGATGGTTGTATGAGTATTACGAGGGATCTATTGTTGTATTGTGTTGAACATTAATTGTCATGAATGGTTGGATGAGTAATACGAAGGGTGTACTGTTGTGTTACTGAATGCTAAACTGTTTGTTTGTTTATGTATTACGAAGGATCTATTATAATTTTTTATTGAATGTTAAACTATTATGGAACACCTACACAAGTATCATGAAGGGTTTGCTATTATGTTGCAGTGAATATCAAGCTGTTATGAATCGTTTGAATGAGCAATTCAAGGGATATTACCATGTTACAATGATTTCATAAACCGCCTCTAAAACATTTGATTGGTTGATGATTAGCTTCGGCTAATGGCATCCGAATGGATGACCGGGACAAATGATTGATTAACTTCGGCTAATGGCATCTGAAGGGATGACCGGGAGAAATCATTGATTAACTTCGATTAATGGCATTTAAAGGGATGACCGGGACAAATGATTGATTAGCTTCGGCTAATAGCATCCGAATGAATGACCGAGACTAATGATTGATTAGCTTCGGCTAATGGCATCCAAAGGGATGACCGGGACAAACGATTAATTAGCTTCGGCTAATGGCATCCTAAATGGGTGGCCGGGATGAATAAATGATTAGCTTCGGCTAATGGCATCCTAAACGGATGACCGAGATGAATAAATGACTAGCTTCAGCTAATAGCATCCTAAGTGAATGACTAGGATGAATAAATGATTAGCTTTGGCTAATGGCATCCTAAATGGATGACTGAGATGAATAAATGACTAGCTTTGACTAATAGCATCCTAAGTAGATGACCGGGATGAACAAATGATTAGCTACGACTAATGGCATCCAAAGTGGATGTCCAAAATGAATAAATGATTGGCTTTGGCTAATGACATCCTAAGAGGATAGTCGAATTTGAGAGTTATGAGTTAGTTTCAAGAATTGATGTGTTCATGTATACTATGTTTTGTATATACTTAGTATATGAAAGAACTACAATTGTTATGCTTTAAACAGAGAATAACGTTAGTTCGGCTAACGATATTCGAGATGAATGATCGGGTTTGAGTATTGTAATTTGCCTCGGTAATTGATGAATTATTAATGGTGGTATTTACATAAGTAAGGAGAAATGATAGAATTATACTCTTTTCGTCCATGAATGAAATGTAATGCTAATATTGCTTTATTATGTTTTTTTTTTAAATTGCCTATAATGCTTGAAATTATCTTGTGCTATAACAGGGACATCATACCAACATGGTGTGTAGGGAAATCCGTTTCGCAGCTCACACATTTTGAAAAGAACTATATGTTCACATGTTATGGGTGATATGAGTTCTATAGGAACAGACGTGTTAATCACTCAATTAGTCGCCTGACCCCTTTTGTAAAGACTAGTAATGAAAAATTGAAATGGAACACGGATGTGAATGTGTGAACAAGTTGATATGATGTGTATGAATATACATATAAGGTATTCATCTAATGAGGATGTCGTGTTGTGAAATTACATGAGGTCATGATAACGAAAGTACTAGTTGTGTAACTTGTTGCTTGACACTTTGTATGAACTCGTGATGTTAATTATACTAGAACAAGAATGTGAATTTATGAGTATGTCAATATGATGTAATGTAAACCTATGAGTATGTAAATATAATATTATGGGCACATGTATTGAGAATCCATTTTATGGGAATGTTAATTTACGTTATCATACATAGATTGCGCGTTGTTAATGAACAAAATGCAATGATAAATCTGAAGAATGATATGGTGAAAAACATCCAGAAACTAAATGATAAAAAAAAATTCCATCAATTTTGGCTTTAAAAAAGCCGGGTCGTTACATTATCAAAATCGTTAAAAACTTTCCTAAAACAAAATACTCTTTAAGGGTAAAATCTTAAGATGAGTACCTTGTATTGTGGCCTTAGTTATCAACACCATATGGATGTGATTTTTTTGTTATGTCTTAACTTCCATTCAACCATGCAGATTTCACCACGTTTCCTCTTGATTGACAACACATCATGTAACAACACTATTTCAAAGTTGAGGTTAAATCATATGCAATGCATGCCTTTCGAAATATAGCTCCTCTTTTCTTTATAATCTCTTCATTTGATTACTGAGAGTTGTAATTTCCAAGGTTGTCACTCTTGTCGGCTCATCTTCTTAGTTTATCCGAGCAAGTCCATGCACGTTACTTTCAAATCTTGATTGTTGAGCTGCCTTTATAGCTTTATTCTTTTTGTGAGTTGAGACAAGGGATTTTTCCAGGTTTTTCCTTTTACTCTAAACCTTTAATCGAACACCTAATCGACTTTTCCTGAAATCTCTTTATTTGCTCATATCAAACTTTTTATAAAAATCAAGATACCAATTCCTTTTTTATTTCAAGCTCTTAATCGAAAACCCAAACATGTTTCTTCATTCAAGAGTTCTTTAACTATTTTTCTTTTCTTTGTTTGTCGAAGCTATAGGAGAAACATTTGCTTGCTTTTCAGATACCCATGTATCTTTTCAAGATTTGTCACTTAGCAAAGCCCCCTTATATTTTTTGGTTCCCGAGCTTTCCTATTTTGTGGTCCTCAATCAAGATCTCATGGATTTTATGCACAAATAATCTACTTTTTTAGGTTTTCCAATCACTTTCTCATCGTTGATGGACATTCTCAAATACCTTTATTTTCACCATCTTCTAATACTTCCCTTCAAGAGATATTCATTTCTAGAGGATGTCAAAAATGGTATTTTCTTATTTCAAGCAAGATTGGTCAGGATTAATAAATTTTGATGTCATTACCATAGTGATTTGCTTGAAATTGTTTTAGAATTTCATGATTCATGAAAATTTTATCGTATTTGTTTCATATAGCTTTTACACAACAAACTTTGATGGTTGAGTTATCCATTTGGGTTTTTGGGTACTTAGTCATCTCCTATGGAGTTGCTTGGTGAATCATTACTCTATACATATCATTGATTTTTCTTGAAATCATTAGCCAAAGTCAAATCTTGAAAATATTTGTTTAAGAGCAAATAATTTTTGAAAAAAGATTTTTGTTGAGGCTTTTGACATCATTTACGAAATACACAAGATGTAACGAGAATGAATAATCAAACTTTATTGATTTAAAAGAGATGCGTTTATTATGCATAGTATTTCCTTACAGAATCAAAGTTCACAGGCCTAGGAAAGTCGTCTCCATCCATTCTTGTCAACAAAAGAGCTTCCCTAGAGAATGTTTTCTTCACTACATATGGGCCTTCGTAGTTGGATGCCCATTTACTTTGATCTTTACCAGGTAGAGTTAAGATCTTTCTCAGCAATAGATCTCCTTCTTCAAATACCATGAGTCTGACTTTCTTGTCATATGATTTAGTCATTCTTTGGTGATACAACTGGCGATGACATATTGCATCTAACCTCTTTTCACTTATTAGATTTAACTATTTGAATCTTATTTTAACCCAATTAGCTTTCTCAAGTTTTGATTCCATCAGTACCCTTAGAGATGAGATTTATGCTTCTAGCAGCATTATTGTTTCCATCTTATAAACCAACAAATAAAGTGTAGTTGTTATAGACATTTTTATTATGGTGCAATAGGCATGAAAAAAAGGAAGTATTTCGTGCTAGTCCTTGTATGTGACTACCATCATTCACATAATCTTTTTTATATTCTTGTTGGCAGCTTCTACAACACCGTTCATCTTTGGCATGTATGAAGATGAATTTGCATGCTTGATTTTCCATTTCGCGTAAGGCTATACTATCATTCTTCCATTAAAGTTTTGAGAATTATTAGTCATTATCCTTTCAGGTGCTTCATATTAACAGATTAAATCTCTTTCAATGAATCTCTTCATTATCCTTTCAGGTTACATGAGCATATGAACTGACTTTTATCCATTTTGTGAAGTAGTCAATGGTCACTAGGATAAACCAATACTCATTGCTAGTTTTTATATAAATGGCCATGGAAATCTTATATTGAATGGAGGAGCTGGAGGTGCATTTATCTTATCATTGTACACCTAGAATTTATGGCATTTTCTAACATATTATATGCAATCCTTTTTCATGGTCATCCAGAAATATCCTGACCTTTGTATTTGTCTAGCCGTCATATGTCCACTAACATGAGTTGCACAAATCCCCTCGTGAGCTTCTTGGAGCGCCTTTTTTGCTCTGTCCTATCCAAACATCTCAACAATGTTTCGTCAGACGACCTCTTGTATAACACTTCTGCATTAAGGTAAATAGTCTATGGCAAACCTTCGCAAGGTTTTCATATATGTATTGGATGCCCTAAAAGGATACTTCTAGTGTTGGATAAATTGTTTGATATCATAATACCACAGATTCCCATTCATTTCTCCATCAACTGAGCAATAGTGGGCCAGAGAATTCCTAACTTCAATACTTATGGGTTGCACTATGTTCCCATAATTGATTTTGGCCATGGAAGTTAAAATGGTCAAAGCATCAACAAATTGGTTTTTTTCTCTTCCCATTTCAGTGAGTTTTATCTTGTCAAATTCTTTTGCTAGTTTGGACATATATTCTTGATATGACCTCAACTTCTCATTTTTTGTTTGTCATTCTCCTTTCACTTAGCAGATTATCAGGATTGAGTATCCATAGACTTCAAATTTATTTATCTTCAACTCTAATACAACTTCTAATCCGAGGATGCAAGCTTCATACTCAGCCGTATTATTGGTGCATTCATATTGTAGCTTGATCGATACAGGGTATTGCTTTCTATTAGGGAAAACTATCACTACTTTTGCTCCATTACCTTGTATATTTACTACTCCGTCAAAATACATTGTCCACTGGTCTAGTTTTTCTTCTTTTTTTACTACTAGCAAATCTTCTTCTCGGAAATCAAAATTCAAAGGCTCATAATATTCAATTGCATTGTTCAGCAAATGATCGATGATATCATTTATTTTAACGGTTTTTCTTGTCATGTACATAATATCATACTTAACCGACAACATCTGCCATATTGCTATTCTACTTGATAAATAAAGCTTTTCAAAGATATATTTGAGAGGATCTGGTTTTGAAATTAGTCATGTAGTGTAATATAATATGTACTATCATAGTCGTTTTGTAGCCTATACAAGTGCACAACAAAGCTTCTCTACCATTGTGTGTATCTAGACTCGCAATCTGTGAACTTCTTACTCGGATAATAGATTGCTTTCTCATTTCTTCCAGACTCATCATGTTACTCGAGTACACATCCCATTATTTTTTTTTTGTTGTCAAATATAAAATCAACAGTTTGTCAGGAGTGGGAGGCACCAGTAAAGGTGGATTTTGCAAATACTGATTGATTTTATCGAAAGTTTCTTGGCATTCCTTGTTCCATACCCTAGAATTTTTCTTTCAAATGAGTTGAAAGATTAGCTCACAAGTTGTTGTCATTTGAGATATAAACCGAGCAATGTAATTTAAACGACCTAAGAACCCTCTTACTTTTTTTTGTTATAGGAACTTGCATGGCCTGAATTGCTTTTACTTTATCTGGGTCGACTTCAATACCTTGGCTACTTACCACAAATCCTAGCAGCTTTCCAAATTTTACCCCGAATGAGCAAATTATAGGGTTTAGCTTTAACTGATACTCTCTCAACCTTTCAAAAAGCTTTCTCAGATTTTGACAAGGTCTTCTTTCTTTTTGGATTTAACAATCATTTTGTCCACATACACCTTCACTTCTTTATGCATCATGTTATGGAATAGAGTTAACATTGCCCTTTTATAAGAGGCCCTAGTGTTTTTTAGTTTGAATGGCAACACCTTGTAGTAAAAGGTTCCATACGAAGTAATGAAGGTTGTCTTCTCTTTATCTTCATTGGCCATTTTGATCTAGTTGTACCCATAGAAACCATCCATAAAGAAGTATGTTGAGCTTCTCGTCGTATTGTCAACTAGAACATCAATGTGTGGCAAAGTGAAGTCGTCTTTCGAGCTTGTTTTATTTAAATCCCTGTAGTCTACATATACCCTTAGTTTGCTATCTTTCTTGCGAACTGCTACTATATTAAATATCCATTAGGGGGTACCTAACCACCTCTAAAAAACCAGCATCGCATTGGCTTTTTATCTTAGTTTCACTTTGAGCACCTTATCTGGACGAGTTCTTCCTAGTTTCTGCTTCACAGGTATATTTTCTTCATTTAATGGTATCTTATGTACTAAAATGTTAGTATCTAAATCAGACATATCTGGGTAGGACTAAGCAAACATATCGACATACCCGCATAACAGAGAGATCAAGTTTTCCCTTTTGCTAGTAGTGAGTAGAGTCCCTAATTTTAATTCTATTTCATCTTGCCCTGCACCGACATTAATTGTCTTCAATTCTTCTTCTATTGGTTTCCAAGCTCGCTCTGATTGTTCTAATAGCTTAGCAAATTCTTTTACATCATCCTTTTCCCATTCATTTTTTTCCATTGCAATTGTGTACAAATCAAGATTTGGCCATTCATTCTCAGTTTAATGTGCTAATGATTTTTTGGACAATCCGCTTTCAAATTTCCTAAAAGCGAAAGGTGTTTCAGTATAAGTATGTATTTTGCAAAGAGACGAAAAAAATTATAAAATACATAATCTCATTGATAGAATAAAGGCTCAATTACAATGGAAACCATATATTGACATCTTTAGCCAAGATTGCCAACTTGGTATGAAAGTATAGACAAACACATAGATAAACAGAAAGCATAAAAAAACACATTAGAACGACATCATCATTTACTTTTTGAAGACTATGTGAGCCTTTTGGGTTACCTAATTTTGTCACCCAAAGGTATTGGTCGCCGTTTTCTCCATGGTGTAGACAGTTAGTTGCGGTAGCAACTCTTTTCTTTCCACAGCCTTTTCATTCTCACTGCAACTCATGACCTTTTTGTCATCTTGTTCTAATGTGTTGATGCCCATAACAACCAAGTCTTAGGCATGGACATCTGTCATATCTTCAGAGTGCATTGCATAAGCAACGTTGTGGAATGATACATGGATCAGGGGGATGACAATCTCTTCTTCTTCTAGTACCTTTCCTTTCAGCATGGCTAGCCTTGTTTCTCGTTTGATATCGACAACCCTTTTATGGTCTTCTCTTTCACGCTTAAAGTTGAGCCCAAATCTCTGATTAGTAGTCTTCAACCTTATTGAACTTATCCTTTCAGGATTTCTAAAGATAGGATCATATTGGAAAAGAAGTCTATGCTTTAATAAATATTTGGCTTTATTCTTGCGGCTTAAAACATCACCATTTTTCTCAATATAATGTTTTCTAGCACCCATTTTGTGTTAACAATTTCAAAAGCATGAAGATTTCCATCTTTGCTCCCTTTGACTTTTATGTAAGGAACTACCACATTCTACATCATTGCCAATGTTTCTTCAGCCTTAACTATTACCAATGTTCTATTCATAATATACTTCAAATATTGATGCAAGAATGATGTCAAGGTGTTAGTGACGTGTGTCCAAGGCCTTCCTAGTAACATTTTGTATGACGGGTGGGTGCCCATCACTTTCAAAGTTACTTAAAAAAACCCGCGGGCCAATGAACAACTCTATTTCAATGGTTATCACCACTTGCTTTAGAGAACCATTATAAACCTGAGTCGTCATGGTGCGTGGTAGCATATGTGTTAAATCAACTAGCATTTCAATCAGCATGTGTTGCAATGTTGTGGTCACACAAATTAATTACCCTAGCTTAAATAAACAAGATAGTATAGAGCAAGCAAGGGGTCGATCCCATAAAAAAGGTTTAGTTCAGATTTTTATGTTATACGATATGCAATTTGAGGGGGGGTTGAGGTTATTTAGGCTATAGCAAAATTAAACAATCAAACTAAATTAAATAAATCAGAAAACTATCAAGAGAACAAACCTTGGTTTCAAGTAGACGTCCACCTACGAAAATCAGAACCGATAATTGAAACGATATATAAATTTATATTCTAAACATTTGTCTTTTCTTAACATTGGTTAGTTAACAGATCCACCGTATAACTAACCCTAACTATCAAACAACCACAGTGTCTGCACTAGTAATTTAATTCAATGACAGTCTTATGAACTAGATAAGTTGATTAATCTAGACAACATAATTGTCTGCAGTCCATGTTTGATTTGATTGAATGTTTCCCCTAAGATTAACAATCTTGATCCGCCACAACTATTAATCCCAATTGCTTCACAAGTATATATACCACAACTCCGGTTTTGATAGCAAACTTAGCAATAGATTGTTTACAATAACAACTTAGAGTCCGCTCTAGCAATTAAAATAAACAATCATATGGAATAAGAATAGAAAAACAAGCATGTTCATCATATAAACTGAAAAGAAAAGGTAAAATAAATCTCATAATTCTTGAAATTCGAAGGTTTCTGTGTCTTTGCAACCAAGAAAAAGAGCTTAGCCTTGCATGTCTATTGAACAACTAATCAAAAAGAAAGAAAAATGCATGATTTCGGGTTTTTGGAGGAAAGAGTGTGTTTTTCTTCTCTTTCTGGCCACCCTCTTTTCTTTCTCTCTTTCTTTTCATATCCTAGGAAACCCTACTCCCTTTTATACAAAATAGTCCTTTCCTAAGTAGATTACATTTACGTATTTCAATAACTATTTTCCTAAAAAAGGAGAAATAGTCTTGCATAAAATCTTCAAGCTTGGACTTTTGACTTAGAGGAGCTAAATTGCCGAAATAAAGACTTGAATGTCGGTTTAGATTCTTTGAGAAGTCTTTTGGACTTGTTTCTTTATAAAACCTATCTGCTGGTAGAATTTATGTGTGATCTTAGACAAATCATATCTCTCTCATATGAGCTCCTTTTCTACTGAAATTTGGAAGGATGATAGGTTTTCGAGTCAGGAATCCAAAAAAATCATCTAATGGACTTCTCTACCTCAAGATTTCAAGTCGGAATGGATGAAGGTCAACACTGGTAAAACATGAGATTTGTCTTTGAAGGCTGCAATTTCCATGCTCTTTCTCTTTTTCTTTTTCTTGCCATATATGTATAGAAAGGTATGGATGTTAGCTTTCTAATGCCACTGGAATCACTTCATTTTGACCTCTACAACTCAAGCTCTGCACAAAATATCAATTGAAGGTCAAATCTGCCAATTATCCCCAATTTATTTCTTTTTTAATCTTTTATCCAAAAATGCCTTCAAAACATAAAACAAAGAATATCAAGATATTTTATAAATAAAACATAGGCAGAATACTAGGTAAATATGGGTAAAACTATTGAATAATATGGTTGCATCAAATACCCCCATACTTATCTCCTACTCATCCTCAAGAAAGGAGAGATAGAATCAAATTTAAATTAAATAAATAAAATAAACTATGACTAATATCTTAATCTCTCATCAATGTCCAAGAATATATGTATTATAAACAAGAATACAATCAAGAAGGATAAATAGTATAAATTTTCATGAATTTATTTACATGCAAGCTTCAAAACTCAATTAATCGTTGAGATTTAAATGAATTCTTTGTCATGCCAAAGTGATAGGTCCTCTCATTGATATACACTCTAACACTCATGTGTTTACGGCTTATGTGTTTAAATCTTTCAAATTCAATCAATGAATATGTTCTACCATAAGCTTGCTTTTCAATCTCATCTCTATTACTAAAATATTATAAGCAATGCATGAACTAGAGGTCTTACTTTTTTATTGTAATGGGGATAAGGTTAAGGTGAGGTAAAAGAAAGGAAAAGAAAAGGCTAAAACCAAAGGAAATAGAGCATTCTAAAAAAAATATGATTTTTGAAACAAGATATCCCATCAAAGCACACAAATTTTCTATCTTTAAGCTCCAATACTTAACTTCTTTTGATTTCAAGCTCCATCAACATAAAATTTTAAGAACACAATGGAACACTTTTCTTTTCTTTCTTTTCTCTTTTTTTTTTTCTTTTTGCCAACTTTGCCCATTCTTTTCATCTAGCACCACTTTTTTTTTCTTTTTTTTTTCATTATTTCCAACCATAATCCCATAAGATATCAACAAGTATATGCTTTACTAATCCTTGGCTAGAACAAAAGGAAAACATATAAAAAGTTAAGGCTTACACATGGGTAAAGCAAAGAAATAGATGAACAAGCTCAAAAGGAGCTCACTAAAGATAATATGTTTTAGGTTGACTTTTTGGCTTAAGTGGTTAAAATTTCTAATGCCTCTATCATTTTCATGTACCTATGTAATGTGAATGTAATCTCCATAAGATATGAAGCAAGTTCTAGAGATACATATCATTGAAAGAATACACAATCCAAGAATATAATGTTGAAGGCTCAAAAACTTGCATTGGTACAACACTATAAAGTCATCATGGCATACTTTCAAAGTCAATCCCAAAACTAATTAAACTTCTAAAGCTTGCATGCACACTCATTCATTAAATTTATATCTTTATCTATTTCAACTAATTCTCATACATAATACTCATATTCTCATAAACCAATGGGAGTTCAAAAGACTTTTTGTCCTTTCTTTGTAAATCCTTGCATTCTTATAGGCATCTTTCCGTATCTCTTCCAACTCTTGCAATTGCAAGTTTAAAATCCTAGCAACATCATAATCCAAGTTACATTGTTTAATGGCCCAAAAGTTTTTGTGTTCAAGCTCCATTGGTAGATGACATGTTTTTCCATAAATCATCCTATAAGGTGACATTCATATAGGTGATTTGTATGCAGTCTGATAAGCCCAAAGTGCATCACCAAGTCGTAGACTCTAATCTCACCGGTTAGGTTGCACTGTCTTCTCCAAAATGGACTTGATTTCTCGATTTGAAATTTCAGCTTGGCCATTCGTTTAAGGATGGTAGGTTGTGGAAGTCTGATGAGTCACATGGTATTTGCATAATAATGCTTCCATTGAACGATTGCAAAAATGAGTGCCACAATCGCTAATGATAGCTTTGGGGATTCCAAACTTGTCAAATGTGAGTCCTAACAAAATCTAAAACAACCTTTGCATCATTAGTTCGTGTGGTTTTCACCTCAATCCATTTAGACAAATAATCAACAACAAGAAGGATATAAAGATTACCAAAAGAAGAAGGAAATAGACCCATAAAATCAATACCCCAAACATAAAAAATTTCACTTACAAGAATATTCGTTAAAGGCATCTTGTTCTTATGAGTGATATTACATGTTCTTTAGCATTTCTCACATAATTTGCAAAAGTGATATCCATCCATAAAAATAGAAGGCCAATAGAGACCACTTTTAAGTACCTTGTGAGCTGATTTTTTTGCTCCAAAATGCCCACTACAAGAATAAGAATGACAAAAGGTGAGAATGGAATGGAATTCTTCTTGTGGTACATATCTTCTAACTATTTGATCAGTACAAAATTTCCACAAATAAGGAGTGTCTCAAAAATAATATTTAGCACCAGCTCGTAACTTGTCTTTTTAGGATTTAGACAAACCTGGAGGGAATTCTTTGGTGACTAAATAGTTCACCAAATTAGCATACTATGGTCTTGTATAGGAATGTAACACATACAACTGCTCGTCAGGGAATGTCTCTCTTATTGTTTCGGTTTGTATATCCTTTGTCCTCAGTCGGCTCAAGTGATCAGCCACATGGTTTTTGGCACCTTTTTTTTTTTTTATCTTTGATCTCAAGATCAAATTCTTGTAAAAGCAAGATTCACTTAATCAATCTCGGTTTAGACTCCTTTTTCTTTAAAAGATACCTCAAAGCTGCATGGTCAGTAAAAATGACTTATGCACCAAGTAAATATGACCTGAATTTTTCTAGAGCAAACACCACTACAAAAAGTTCCTTTTCAGTTGTATGGTAATTGCATTGTGCTCCGTCCAACATGCACGAAGCATATGCGATAACATGCAAATTCTTCCCTATTTTTTGCCTAAGTTTAACCCCTACTGCGTAGTCACTAGCATCGCACATTATCTCGAAAGGTTCATCCTAATTTGGTGGTTATATGATAGAGGCAGATGCGACACACCTCTTAAGCTCATCATGAGCATCTTTACATGCTTGATCAAACATAAAATCCATTTCTTTGGCTAATAATTTGCACAAGGGTGCGTAATCTTTAATAAAACGTTGATAGAAACCTACATGGCCAAGAAAAGAACGAACTTCCCTCACACATGAGGGGTAAGACAATGATGAAATAACATCTATTTTAGCTTTATCAACCTCTAATCCACGCAAAGACACAATATGCCCAAAAACTATTCCTTGTTCTACCATAAAATAACACTTTTCATAGTTCAAGACAAGATTAGTTTCAATGCATCTTTTCAAGATTAAAGATAAACTTTCTAAACACTTATCAAAAGAATCATCATACACCGTGAAATCATCCATGAAAACCTCAATTATTCTTTCAACATAGTCAGAAAAAATACTCATCATGCATCTTTGAAAAGTTGCGGGTGCATTA
>Ga0307515_10007709_pt1 | contig 21203 bp, 22 predicted proteins | sample 17_EM_MG_FD_194513 | JGI IMG/M metagenome (GOLD analysis project Ga0307515, IMG submission 194513) | Populus trichocarpa ectomycorrhiza microbial communities from riparian zone in the Pacific Northwest, United States - 17_EM | ecosystem: Host-associated > Plants > Roots > Unclassified | place...
GGCCAAACTTCCTGTTGGCGTTTCTGGAGTGGAGGGGAAATGGTCGCGAGCCTGAGCTGGGAGTGGCATGCAACATGCTCTTGAAGCTATAGTGACTATAATGTGGATTTTGTAATCGACGCACATTTTCGCTCCATTGTCGGTTGAGTGATCAGTGTCCCCAACGAACACATAGGACATATTTACACACTAGTGGGCATCGAGACCGGACATGCATGTTCTCTGGACCGCCCTTGGAAACCCCAGAAGCCATACGATCAAGCATTTGCTTGAATTTCCACGCAGCCGAGCATTACGACAAAATGAATCCTGTTTGGGCTCGCCACAAAGACGTGAGGATGCAAATAACAGGGGTTGAGGTCCATGTGTCATCCTGGGCCGGATCATGGGGCGATCGAGCCGCAAATGTCTTTATGGGAAGGACGCGTGATGACCGACGGAGCACTTCAAATTTGCAGGGAGTAGGGGGTCATATTGGATTCAGCAGGACTAGCTGCAAAAGTTACCCAAAGATTGATCGGGTCCATTCTTTTGATCAGAGTATGTGACGTACGGTGTTCTAGGTCGCTTTTTCAACTCAAGAGGCAAGAGAGAGAATGAAGGCCTTAAAAAATACTGGCACAACCGAATGGTTTGCTGTACTCACATGGGTGACACGCTTGTAAGTAAAGCAAATGGTCGCCGTAACTATAATATATCGTTGGGATGCACTGTGATTGTGGTTAAACCTGACTCGATCGCCAAATTCTCACATTTGCGACAGGGGCCGGGGAGTTGGGACGAAACGTACAAGTTCCGCTCTCAGCGATTTTCACAAGATTAATTGTGACAACAAGTCCTTGTTTTATTCTTCTAAGACCAATACACGTACATCGGACCAAGATAAAGCTACTTCTGATTCACGATTCGCTATTACTGTACTGACGGCATGGCCAGGTTTGTGGAAGCCAAGATGTTGTGTGTACCGTCCACTATGGTTAGAATGTAGCGTGTTGAGGTAAATGAAACCCTGAAGTATGGGTTCTGGGCTGCAAATGAACAAAAAGCGAGGGTTCTGGATACCATATGGTCACAGAATGTTCATATCAATTCCATTTAAGATGAATTGGAGCTCAAAAGGAGGTAAAATGCGCTCCCCAGTGCCGATATGGTGGTTTGCTTATCTGGTTTTCGTGAGATCGGGACACTTTGTCTTCGATATATTTACTGATATATCTATTATGCTCCTTGGTTTCAACTCTAGTTGACCACGCGTTGCATGATGTTATTTCGGTCATGCTCCCACCTGACTTCAGGACTTGATTTCTTCCACGATGGCCAGCCACAAGGAAAAGGTTGGGATACCCAAATACTGCGCGTAAGGACACTGATTTATTGTGAGGAACAGGGAAATGATGCTTTCAAGGCAGGAGATTACGCTACTGCGGTGGGCCACTACACAAGCGCGATGTTCGCTGAACCCAACAACGCGACATATCCTCTGAATCGGGCCGCTGCATACTTGAAACTAGACAAGTATGATATTTTCTCCTTTGCCCGTCTTTCCCTCTCCATGCTTTCCTGCGCCTTTTGTTTTTTTCGAGAGAGCTTGACGCAGTCGGGCCTCTTTCACCCAGGTACCAAGACGCAGAGCGGGACTGTGAAAGGGTCCTTCAGCTGGATTCTGAGAATATAAAGGGACTCTTTCGACGCGCCCAAGCGAGAGCTGGAGTAGGCAGGCTCACAGAGGCACAAGCAGGTGCGTATTTCATTTGCTGCGGACAGGATTCTTGATTAATAATTTCTATCCCGTGCGCAGACCTCCTGAAAGTAATCAAAATCGAGCCCAACAACGCGCTTGCGAGGCAGGAATTGGAGGGCATCAAGGCGCGGGTCGCGAAGGTTGAAGGAAAGAAGAAGGTACGAGCTCACGATAATGAGTCAGCACAGGGATTTATGCGTTTGGTAGGCTGTCCCACCTAGAGGCCCTATGTGGAAGCCACCCTCCGACCCCAAGGTCAAACCATCGTCGGCCAAATCTGTAACTGCGACCTCTCCACCTGTAAAGGTTTCAGCAACTACGAAGGTGATCCCTATACCGACTGAGGATGGCTCTTCACCGGTAGCCAAGACTGCCACACCAACACGTCCATCGTCTGACAGCCAGGCGCGTGGTACACCAATGCGAAAGAGAATACCTATCAAGATAATCGAAGATGAAGCGCCTGGAGCCGACAAGAGCGCTCCAAGTGGCATTTCCACGAGTAGTATAAAGGGCTCACGAAGAATCGAAGAAATACAACAATCGTCTACGGCTGACCCGGCTCCGACTCAAGTCGCTCCAAAGGGAATTGCCAAGCCCTCTCCAGTTTCCCCAGTTCCCCTTCAGGCTCCTCCAGAGGAACTATCCGCTTTCCTAACAGAAGTCTCCAGTCGACCCGCCGTGTCTGAAAATGCTGAAATAATGAAGGCCAAAACAGGCTCCTCCTCATCCAAGGCCACAACAACAACAACAACCAATACCGGTGACCAAAGTCGATTTGTCCGGGTTGGCGGGGGAGGGATTTGGAAGAAGGGAAGCGACAATCGCGCTGTCCTCGCTGAGCGAGTTTTGGAGCGGGCCCCACCTAAGCAGCAGCAGCAGCAGCAGACTGCACCTAGCCGGGATCGAGGAGATGATGGTGAGGTACAGAGCTTTGTGAATGGGTCCACCGGAAACGCAACAAGTGTCATGGTCAACGCGGCCAAGCCACCTCCATCAAAACCATCAAGACCATCAAGACCGGCAACTCTCTTTGAGTTCGAAAGGGCATGGAAGGCATGTGAAGGCGTTGATGATCGATGGCAGCTGCTTCAGGTATGTCCCGTATCAGTATCAGTTTTGGGTCTGTCCCGATATCCTAATATTTATATTCCTCTCAATACCCCCAACCCAACAGACAATCCCTGCTACAGAATTTGTCGGCATCTTCAAGAACTTGCTGGACCCACCTTTCTTACTATCTATACTCGGGACATTTAAAGCCCTTTTGGCAAATGATCAAACGCGTAAGAGGGTCGTAGGACAATATTTCAATGCGTTGCAACGGGTCCCTAGATTTGACACGATAGCGCTCTTCTTGAGCTCCTCAGAGGCACAGACATTGAGGGATGTACAAGAGCTACTCAAAGTATAATGTCGATCTGTCTCTCTTTTTTGGAGATGAATATGATGATTTTAGATACTATGAATCGGATGAAATACAAGCGACGGATATGATACAGACAACACGTCGTGACACGACACGACGCGACGCAACACTACTCAACCCTCTTCTTCTTCTTCGCGGGTCCTGGCCCGTCGTCGTCGTCATCACCCTTTGGCACAGGCTTCGGTTTGGGTTTGGACTTTGGCTTTGGCTTCTCGTCTCCATCGACGTCCTTGGTGGGCTTCCTCTTCTTCTTGGGCGGGGGACTATCACTACCCTTCTTCTTCGGGGGGGCCTTCCTTTTGACGGGCGAGTCTTCTGCGTCGCTCCCGTCATCGTCGCCATCACTGCTGCTATCGGTCGGACTGCCTTCGTCAGACGTGACCGACCGGAAGTCTTCGTCTTCCGAGCTGGCCTCGTCCTCGTCTCCACCACCTCCACCTCCACCACCGCCACCACCACTCCGCTTGGGTTTCTCCGAATCGGAGGAGGCGGTGGAGCGCATTTCTTCGTCATCATCGGAGCCCAGATCGACGGCCATGATCGTATCGTCCGCGACTTCGTTCTTCACGCGGACCTTTTTAGACGAAAGGAAGGTTTCGATGTGATCCTTCTCCTCTTTTGCGATGGATGAAAATGCGATCTCTGGCCCATTCTTTTGCGTAATACGCAAGTCAAAGGTCTTCACTGAAGCCATACCACCTCCGAGGCTATAATAATGGATGATGTTCAGCCAACTGGCGCTACGCACGGGTTGCAGTATACTTATACGCACCGAGAGAACACTGCAGTATGCACATCGCTCAGCTGGATGAGAACTGGTTGTTTTGAAAGGAATAGCAACGACTTTTCCAGGAAGTAGAGCTCTCCTTGGACGGCCTTAAGGTTGCTCTTTACAGCATGCCCGGGCTCCCCTCCAGGCGCAAAGCTTTGAGAAGCGGTGAGAATCTTCTTTCCGCTGAGACCGCGGAAAACCGAGGAGACAACTTGGAAGGTGGGAGCGGTGTAGGTTTTTTCTAGTTTGCCTGCGTATTTTTCTTGTATCGTGGCTCTGAAGAAGCACCGTCAGATGTGCCTCCAGTGGTAGATAGAGTGAACCTACTCGTCCATAGCTAGCGCGGCCTGCATCTCCTCGTCTTTACCAAAGAGCATGACTAAGAATGGATATCGCGTCTGGCCCTGTCGAATGGGGGGGTCGAGTTGGACCTGATTATAGTATAGTGAGAAGTAGCTCCACTAGACACTTCATATTTGATACTCACCACGAACGAAACATACTGGTCGTCGGGCTTGGGCAAGAGGAATAGTCGTGAGATGGTGTTATATGGAACTTTGTAGTCGTACGTCTTGCCGTGTAGGCGCAGGAAGGTGGGGAACATATCGATGTCGTAACGTCCTCTGGGAGTCGTAACCAAGACCTCGTTGAACACGATAATACCCTCGCCAGTGACTTGCCCAATATCTGCCTTCTCCTTGATCGTATCATGGAAGACCTGTGCAGCACTCTGATCCTCGTCTGCATTGATGACGGTGGAATCCTCGTTCGCTCCTTCCTCGTCTCCCTTGACATGCGTGCCGGGGATATAGAAGCGCATTTCGACGAGCTCATCCGGTGCTCGCCTCTTGTCCTTCTTTTCCGTGTCGGGCAGGAAGAACTCGAGGGAAACCTCGGTCTTGCCCGCAATATTGGAGTTTGCGACAGTGGCAAGTGGAATTTCGAACGCAGTTCGATTCGAAACCTCCATGGCGAGGTCTTGGCCTGTAATAAGTGACGTCAACATACGCATAAATGCACCAATATTGAACTGAGCGCGTTTCGCGTGGTTATTAAGCCTTCGGCGAGGTTGGCCCGCGCGAATAGGCCGTTGGAGGAAGAGGAGACAAGAGGGTCAAAATGAATCTAGTTCCTGTGGGACTAGAGGAAAGAGGGGCGATCCTCCGTCTCCCCTGATGAGCCCTCACGAGTCACAAGAAGGCGACGTACCTCTGAAATCAATAGATCCCCAGTTCCAGCCTTTGAAGCTGATTTCTTTAGTCTCCAGAGTTAGGGAGAAGAGCGTCTTGCATAGGCCAGCGAGCGTTTCCTGGTCCTATTTATTTCGTACCGTGGGTATATCATCTTTCCGAAAGAGAGTGCACAAACTCGCGCTACATACCTGGCGCAAAAAGCCATCAAAGGCTTCTCCTCGCCTGCGATCCCCCTTGAGGCCGACTCGGAGCTGAAAGTTTCTTGCCACTCTGAGCCACTCAACCCACTTCAGCTCGTGGACAGGAACGTTAACGATGCGGCCATCTTCACTGCTACGCCACGAGATACCACTGGCACCGATGCGGAGTTCTGCATATGGCCCAATAAAGAGTCAGAAAAAAAAAACAGCGAGTTCCGTTCCTGTAAATGGCGCGGCGAACACGCACTGCCTTGCTCGCCGGTGTGGAAAATATCCCCGAATTCGGTGGTAGACATAAGAGGGAAAGGGGTGGTAGAGGACGGGTCCAACAAGCGAATGCCCGCCAACATGAACCACACGAACAAACAGTTGACCAAACGTGGCTTTCGTCAACTTGAAGAAAACGAGCTCGCCGTTCCCGCGACGTGCCAAGGCGGTCAGATGCTATCTCATGGAACTACCCTCTGGTGTCCTCAGTACCTGTCACCACGTCTCTGACTATCGCGCCCTTCTCGTGCCTCAAGTGCGATAAGACCGCTACGCCACGTTCAACAAGCCGTTGGTTTGGTTCCAGGGCGCCTTTTTTTTTAGCATATTGACAAGGTCACGGTCGGATTTCCGGAAACCACAAGCGCGCGCTGCTGGTTGACTTTGGACCCGGCCGTCTCCGCGCTCCGCCTCCGTCGCCTCCGCCACCTCTGCCCCCGCCCTGTGGTTTTGTAATTCATGTCGTACAAATTCATGTCCGCGGAAGTACGTCGCCATCGGCGTCCCTGGGGGGGAGTGGTGCACGGGTTGATACCAAAAGAATTTAAATTTAAATTTACGAACAGGACCTTGCCGCTATGATGAAGACGAAGGGGAAAGTACCAGGAAGGGACTTCACTGTGGTTGACGTGAGAGGGGAGGACTACGTAGGCGGGCATATCAAAGGCGCCATCAATCAGTCCTCCCAGACTTTCCATCACGGCGGGGTGGAAGAGATACGCGAGAAGACCAAGAATGTACCTCAGGTGATCTTCCATTGCCAGTTGTCGCAAGTTCGGTGCGTCTTTTACCTTAACTGTCTGTCTTACTTTGCTGAGTCTCACTCGGATGGGATCAGGGGTCCAGAGTCCGCCAGGGTATGTCTGTTTGTCTGTAATACCGAGAACGAGACCCGCGTCTTTCGTGTTAACGTCTATGTTCCTCTAGCTTTATGCAGTCTCCACCGCCGAACTGAGGAAGAACGGGGGTGACGCGCCAGTTGACCAAAAGATTTATGTTCTTCGAGGCGGATTCGCTGAGTTCCAAAAGTCGTATAGGGTAGGTACAACACCCCAACCCCAACCCATCCCCAATCCTTTGCTTGATCGCATTTGCTGGCGAATATTTGGTGTGTACTGACAAATGATTGGCACCCATAGCACGACAAAGAGTTGGTGGAGGACTATGATCGAGATATATGGGAAAAAAATTGAAGCGCATTTCCTCGAGCCTTACTTGGGTCCGCGGAGCGATCGATCCGTGATCGGAACTGGTCCTGTGGCATTGGGTTTCTTCCAAGAATGGTGTAGTTTTCATGACATGCAACGGACGAACGAACGAACGAACGAGCCTTCTCTGGGTTAGGAGAACATTACTCGCGATGACCTCGACTGCAACAAGTTGGGGAGAAGACTGTACTGTACTGGACCACGCCCCGCACATGCTCTTTACGTCTCGCACTCACCCGGGGTTTGATGTTATTCACGCGCCAGTTCCTGAGTCGTGCTGTCAGCCAGCAATTCTTCGTATTCGTATTCGTACACGAACTCAACTTACGGCTGAAACATAAGTCAGTTTATGTATGTCAGGCTTCTTTCTATCTGTGAAGGATCACATTAGCAATTACCGGAAGCGACGGGAGTAAGTCTCCATTTTCGGAGATAGACATGAAGGGTTCTCGACAGGCAGGTGGTAAGCTTCTTTGGTATGATCGATTGATCGATATGATATATTGTAATTTTGCTGATCCACGTAAACGGGAAGACGCTGGCTGGCTCGCTAGATAAAAATATTTAAAAATGGAACGACGACCCCACCCTAGAATGTCACGAATCCCACCCCACCTCTTCTGTGTTTCACCAAACGGCTCCACTGAAGAGTACGACCCCGTGCCACATTCTCGACTGGGAAATTCACAATTGTTGTCATACAAAGGAGGCCAGAGTGCGTGCCTGATAGACTGGGCTGGGCTTTCGAGGCAGTTTAGATCCCGGCCGTTCACTACCGCACTCTCCCATTAAGAGCGGAGAGGAGAGGGGAGGAGAGGGCTACTGGGATCGGATCGTTCCGAGTATATTATTATACTTTATATTTGATTGATTGATATTCCTGCGGACGGTCAACAATCGGCGGTCGGTGAAGTCGGTGTGGACGGTGTTAGCGCTGCATTGCATTGCATTTGTTTGTCTTGCCCAGAAGCGTCCATATGACATACGCCGAAACGCCATTCGCCAATACGCAGTGGCCAATCCTGGTCCGGCGCGGCGGGTCCGAGCCAGCAACGTGGCGGTGCATGCGGTGCCTCGGCGTCCAGTTCTGGGCACGACAGCGAGTCTGTGCCAACGAGAAGCTACCACCACCCACGACAGGCCCAGAGACAGAGCTCACTCACACGGCGACAACGCCAAGGGTAGCAAGGCCAGCAAGGCCAAGCATAATAAATATTGCAAAAAATGTTATTCTGAACGTTCGGGGCGTCCCAGTGGCTGGTTCTTCTCTTCCACGGATCACGCAGATCACGAAGATCATGCAAACCGGACCAACGGATCACACGACGTGGTCCGCAAATAGACCATTATACCATCGCCTCACTTATACCTTTTCTTAGCGGCCAGCGTCTCAGCGTCTGCGTCTGGAACCGCTCACCGCCCACCGCCCTGGCAGTGGAGACAATTTGACACTCGCTGACGGTGCCAGTCGCCCGTTCATCGTCGCCTTATTCTTTCATTCTCCTTAAATCTATTTCAACTTCCTCTCGTCACAACTCTGGCCCGTTATCCGTCGTCGTGTCCTCTCTCCACAACATAAATACCCCTCGAGCACAAACCCCCCTAACCCAGGATTTCGGCCCTCCCTTCCCCGCTCCCCCCCCTTACCTTAATTCCAAATGCTCTTCAATAAAAATGCTGTCCTCTCACTTGCTTCTGCCTTGGTCGCCATTCCCGCCGTGCTAGCAGCTGCAGTCCTACAGGATACCTCTGGTAAACCGAACGGCGGACACGTTGATTACGTCTTCGACATTGCCAATGCCAACGTTGAACCAGTCAGCACTTTCCCTCTTCTCTCTTCTTCTTCTCAATTCCAAATGGCTTCCAGGATGGATACTCTCGCTCCGCTGTTCTTGTCAACGGGTGAGTCTCCATACACATATATATCACTCCGTGACCCCAATCTCACCTCCTCCGATCCCGTGTCCAGTCAATTCCATGGGCCCACTATCTACGCCACCAAAGGCGACCGCCTGAATGTATGTTATATTACCCAACACCTCGTATAGCTCCTCACACGAGTCTAGGTCAAAGTGAACAACCAACTGACGGACCCTACGATGCGCCGCTCAACTTCCATCCACTGGCACGGCATTGTAAGTCACCTTCGGGTTCCATCGACAACACTATTTGACAAGTGGCTAGACCCAGCACCGCAACAACTACCAAGATGGCCCTTCATTCGTCACTCAGGTCTGTCCGCCTCTGTCGCACTCCCGCAGAAGAGCGCTCAGCTGATGTCCTTGAACCGTCCAGTGCCCGATCGGTCCCAATTCAACCTACACATATTGTTAGTCACGACTGGTCATCCTCCTTTCACTTTGGGCTAACTGAGTTCTTTTGCTCGAACCAGCAATGGACCTACCCGACGCCGGCACCTTTTGGTACCACTCCCATCTCTCGACTCAGTACCTGGACGGCCTTCGTGGTGTTATCGTCATATATGTACGCCAGTCTTCCCAACCATCTTGAAAACTGCTCACGGAATCCCCTAGGACCCCAACGACCCACACAAATCGTTATACGATGTCGACGACGAGGGGACAATTATCACACTAGCGGATTGGTGGCATGAGCCCGCACCTGCTGTCAGTCCCATTTCACTCTTTTGCACGTCCGCCGCAGCCTTCTCACCTCAGCTTTGAAAACTTTGAAAAATAAAATAAAATAAAATATGGGTCCGAACCCTCACAGGCCACGACCAAGTATCTCGCTCCCACCAATACTGCCGCCAACGAAAGTGTGCCCGACTCGGGTCTCATCAACGGTGCCGGGCGCTACGTCGGAGGGCCCGAAGTGCCCTGGAGCCGCATCAACGTTGTCCAAGGCAAACGCTATCGCATGCGGATCATAAACTCCTCTGGGAACGCTCGCTATCGTTTCGCCATCCAGGGTCATTCACTTACCGTAAGTCCAGCCTTAGCCCGGCCTGGCCGTATCCCGTCATATCATTGAGAACATACCGCAGGTCATCGAAGTAGACGGGTACAGCCACCAACCGTTGACTGGTGATTACATTGACATATACGCTGGACAACGCTACAGTGTCATTGTCACTGCCAACCAGCCCGTCGACAATTATTGGATCACCGCTCCCGCTACCGTGCGCACGTCTGTTAACAACCCGACTTGTAAGCAGTTTTTCCAGTACATCGGTCACGGCTAATCGCTAACGGATGATGATGGATGTAGTTGACCCCAACACTATCTATGCGGTCCTCCACTATGAAGGCGCGGATGAGGTCGCCGATCCACCTCTACCTGCCCCAATTGCAAATGGCACCCACCTGCTCGAGCATAACTTTGGTACGTGAATATTCCCCTTCGTCGTCCACGTCACAGACCAAAAAAAAAACTGACGTGTTTGGATATAAAAAAACAGTGCCTCTCTACAACCCCGGTATCACGGGTTCGGGTCCAGCAGACCAAGTGTTCAACCTACACTTCAACTTTACCGTAAAAGACCACCTGGCATTCATCGTCAACAACGTCACGTACCACGCGCCCAAGCTCCCCAGTTTGCTCAAGGTTCTCTCCGGTGCCAGCAAATCAGAGGACTTTGACCCTACCGAGCATGCCGTGATTATCAAACCGGGTTCGATCGTAGAAATCAACCTTAGCGGTTTCGCGGATCATCCCTTCCACCTTCAGTGCGTGTGATCGTTTGTTTACCGCCCCCCCTTCGTACACAGAAGCACAGAACTCAACTGAACTCTAACCCCTTCTCTCTCTCACACAGCGGCCATGCCTTTGATGTCATCCAAAGTGCCGGTGGACCTCCCAACTATATCAACCCCCCTCGCCGTGACGTTTTATCTACCGCCGGTATGTGGAATTCGTACTCCTACTACTCCATATGCGAACGAACGGAATCTCCTGACCGGATTTTTGGGTAGGTATAAACTCAACCGTGACGATCCGTTACATTGCCGACAACCCCGGTCCCTGGCTCTTCCACTGCCATATAGGTGAGTAGCAGCAGCAGCAATTTGCGTTTTTGCGTTTGGGGGCCAGTCATTAACCACCCCCTCTCCCCCCTCCGTCTACCTACCCCTCCACCAGATATGCACCTCGAGGCCGGACTTGCAATGCTGTTTGTGGAAGACCCCCAGGGAGTGCGCGACGGACCGAAATCGGTCGTTCCTGATCCAGCATGGGAGGGACTATGCAAGTCCTACTACGCGCTTGATCCTGCTTTCCATTAGCATTCGCATTGCATTGCATTGGACTTACGGGCTACGGGCTATGGGCCATGGACTTACGGGCTACGACCGACCATCACGAACAATCCATGAACACTCCACGCTCCACGAATTCACAAACAATCCACTCCCCCTAGCTTCGGCTTCATAAACGCCTCGTGATGATTGATGATCGTCTAGTCCCCCCAAGGACCCTCTGGACATTTCTTCTGAACTTTTCTTTTCTTTTGGACTTTTTTTTTTTTTGCATTGTGTTATATTAGAAATCGGCTATTGGAGGCGGCTTGCGACTTGCAGCTTGTCATTGGAATGGGGTTTTTTTTTCTTTTGGCTTTTGGCGGACATGATATATTTGTCCTGGACATACATGCCATGTTTTAGAGGTGTATGTGTTTCTTCTCACTACATATTTCATCTTTTGTAGTGGGTGCATTGCGTTGCTAGGTGATCTACTTACGAAATATAAACGAAGGGGGGTATGCTTTAAGCTGAATAGGGTGGATATGCTATAAGACAATTAAGCATTGGTAGAGTTACATATTTAGCTTTCCTGTTGGCTGTGCGTGCCGTCATGTCGTTATGTACCTACCGGCCAACCATGAACCTATCGGCCACCGGCGATTCACGTCATTATCCTGCCCCAGTATGCACCCAGCTCAACTGAGCTCAAAAACGACCTTGGTCTATTGAGTAATCCAGAACAGCCCGTTCAAGCACCAGAGGTGCGTGGCGTGGATCACGCCAAAATTGCACCGTTGCGCCGCTCCACAGATGATGATCAAAATAATCGAAAAAGATCCGGGGGGGGAAATGAAATGACGTCTTATCTTTACCTCCCCCCACCCATCTACAGCTCTAGCTGTTTCGGCTGATCAGCTATCCACTTTCCACTATCACATCATTCGAAGCCATGTCATTGGCCTCTCGTGTTAAGTGCAGTCTGTGAGTTCTTTACAATCATAGTCCCCCCACACCCACCCACGTCGATACTCAGATCACGCTTCTAGTGATAAACTCCGTCTAGGAGGCGAACCTGTTAAGGACCCTGCTGGTACACACAAACACGTTGAGGACAATGAGCACATTTCTGATGGCGATGATGAAGATGAGGACCCAGATATCAAGTGAGCTACAACGAGGTGATCACTCGTGCCATCGGGTTCTGAAAGTATTCTCTAGTGACGTAGAGTCCATCAAGGAAGGGATCATAAAAACGTCAAAGAACAAGGCTAAAGCACCATATAACATCCTTCTTGTTGGAGAGACTGGTACCGGAAAATCCTCACTATTAGAATTCATCGCCAATGTCCTTATCGGCAATGACATTGATTGCTATGACTCCAAATTTGTCGACCACACCAACGAGCAAGGTGGTTCTGGCTGCCAAAGTCAGACTAATGAGGCCCGGGTTTACGAGCTTGAAAGTAAGAATGGCATAAAGGTAGGTGCTGGTGGGTTGAGTGGTGTTATAATAAGTGTACTAAATATATGACCCATTTTTTTACCAAGGTCCGCATCCTCGATACACCTGGATTGGCCGATACTCGTGGAATCGATCAAGACAAGCTCCACAAGAAGAGTATTGCGGATCAGATCAAGAATCACATCGCCACCGTCAATGCTGTTCTCATCTTAGTCAATGGAACCGTCCCGCGCATCACAGTCGGTACAAACTACGCACTCACCACACTCTCCGCATTCTTCCCCAAATCCTTGGCCAATAATATTGCCTTCCTATTCTCAAATACATCCAATTACCTCGCTGTGAATATCTCCGACGATGCAATCCCACCGGCCCTATCAGACGCTCCTCGTTTCCTCCTTGACAATCCCATCGCTCTCATGAGGAAGTTTTCCGATCTCAAGGACGACCCGAAGCAGAAGGTGTCGAGGAAGCTTTTACGGCAAATGGTGGTGAAAGCGGAGCAGAAGGGATGGGAAATGCTGGTCACCCTCTTTGATTGGCTAGACGGCCTTGAGCCACAGCCGACGAAAGGGATTGTGGCCCTCTACGATAAGTCTCAGGCGATTGAGGCCAAGATCACCAATACTCTCGCTCAGATGCACCAAGCGGCAGCCAAGATGGCGGAAATCAAGGACCTTATGAAGGACTTCCCAAAGAAATCTGCTGTACGCTTCATTTACTTGCATCTGGCGCTGGTCGAATCTTATGCTTATGCTTCGTTGGATGGTAGGACGTCGATGCCTTTTCCAACTTTGAGAAGATCATAAACGCCCCAGTCTGGGTACAGGAGCCTTCAGAGACCCTCAACTATGTCTGTACCACGCCCTTCTGCTATTCCACCTGTGGGGTGGAACATTCCATTGGCAATATTTTGCTACTTTTACCAATGCAGTTCATGTCATGTTCCGTGTGCACCCACCCCCACTTGTTCCATTTCCACCTGCGTTCGGAGTGGGTAGAAGTGCCACAGACCCGGGTCTCCGTTGACAGCGATATGAAGAGGCAGTGGGAAGCGGCCAAGAACGAGAAGGAGAGGACGGATGCACTCGCCGAGACGAGCCAACGAACCCTGGACGATCTCGGTCGCATTATAGATGAAGCTATGGACGAACTCGCGCAGTTGGCGGATGACTATGCGGAGCTATCGCTGTCGGGGAGCTTCTCGGCTCCCTTAGAGAAGGCAATATGGCTTCTGGAACAGCAATGCAAGGGCATGGAGGAGAAAGGAGTTGGTCCGAAACAACTGGCAAAGGTGCGAAGTAGGTTGGAGGAGATGAAGATGCGGCTGGATGTCCTCAGACAGGCCCAGGAGAAGGCCGTGGTTATGAAGAAGAGTAAGGAGGAGCTGTTGAAGGGAATACGAAAGGTCACGGTGCCGGTCCAGGAGAGAGTTCGGAATGTCAGCGGGGTGCAAGAGAGTGATTTGAAGATCAAAGAAGTACCAGGGGGAGTGTGGAAGGTCAAGGGGGATATACAAGAGGGGCAGGTCAAGGAGGCGTGGGAGAGAGCCAGGGAAAGAGTTCGGCCAGATATCTTGACCCAGAAATAAATAATTGCTAATGAACCTCCTCCATGCTGCGCTATGTCTTTACCAGATGTTGGCCATCTTCTTCTCAGGGAGTAGGATCAAAGTCGTGCGCGCGGATATATCCACGGACTCGGAGCCTGAGGCTCGGCGCGGAGTTAAATATAATGACTCACTTGAATGACTTTGTGTCACCATGTGATGTAGCGGACCCTTCTGAACACTAGATTTTACTCATATATTCCAACACGTCTCAACTGCAGGTGGTGTGCTTTCATAAACTAAGAATTATCTCTGGCTCGAGGGCTTGACGTGGTCAGGTGATCGACTCGTGGCAAATACCAGTTCGTGGAAAGAAGGAGAGATGCGAATATGATGACTGTGATCAGGTTAAGCATTTGAATACTCAAGAGACACGTTACCTCGAACTGAAATCGTATTTACCTTGTGCGTGCGCCTGTCTTTATGTCCTGTGGGTGCGGATGGTGCACTATCTCAACATTCCCAGTATTCTAACATTTGGTTGTGAACGCGTGATACCCTCAGGGTTCCGGATTCATACCTTAGAGTCAGGTTAAGTAGTGTATAATATGGTGAATCAGAGCCTGATCTCAATATACAGACTTAGCGATAAGGCGTCGCACTATTATTTGTCGGGGATAATGTTTCATCTTCGTTGTATTCGAAGGTTGGACCACAGTACAACCCGGCTCAGCGTGTCATTGGCTTATTTACTACTATGGTACTCGTGTAGAGATTACATGAATACCTCAAGGGGGTATTTGCTTGTCACTATTTCTCGCCTCGAGTTTTAACACTAGTGAGCACAAAAGAGTACAGGCACAAGAAGGAGTCTTTTTTTTTGGGGGGGGGGTAAATCCTAGCTCTATTTATCGTGCTAAGATGAATATCTATGTTACACGTTCTGATTGCGTGGGTTTACGGGTGGTTCCAGTTAGCAGCCGTTACTGTCCTAAATCTTGCTGGGACTCTGGCGGCTGTTTGGAATGGTACGGCGCGTGTGATATATAGGATTGTCAGACAGCTACACAAGGTAGAGCATTACGCTAATTTCGCTTGTTATCCTCCATTGGTTTCGCACTTATATCACCGTAGATGTGCTTGAATCTGCCTGTGTCGTTGATGAAGTTGAGCGTATGTCGTATCGCCGATGGGTTGGTGAGGATATGTTTCAGGGAGAAGGCTTTGCGCTTGATTGTTAAGATAAGTTTGTGTCTGTGTATATTGTATTTGCGGCATAGGAATAGGAAGTGCTTGGTGGTTTCCGTGATGTTTGGGCAGTGCGGGCAGTATGGTGTTTCCGCCCTTTTGATTCGGTAGAGATGACCGTTGAGGGGTATATGATCTATGCGGAGTTGTGTTGCGTTAGCAGACTTGTTTGCCTACGGTTGAGGCCCTGAGTAACTGTTGGCTTTAACATTATATACATAGGTCTCTCATCTCATCTCACCTCACACTCGATTCGACCTGTCAATAAAAACGCGTATCAAACCAAGAGCGGAATTGTGGCTAGTATTGAAGCGTCGCCGGACACATGGGACAAGAAACATCGATCCCGGGAGTTGAGGCTGAAGATATATATAGATATATATAGAGCCATCAAACGCTCAGTGATGAGAAAACTAATATTCCGACAATTCTTGTGGCGAGAAAGAGAAGGGTGGCATTTGAATAGGACTTTTCACACTCTCCAGGGCTTTGAGAATTGATGCTGCAGCACGTCAGGTGTACTGAGAATGCAGACATGCCCAACCGCGACTGTGTCGATCAACCAACTGGGGGTCTCTGTCACCAGCCACTACTGCGCTTAGCTTCAGAGATTTAACTATGGATCAGACGCATCAAACGCGTCTAGTCCAGTTAATTGAAATCTATTGGACACACTTCCAAACAGCCTTCCAACCTCCAAGATCGATCTCAGCACCTTTCAGGTCAACCCAGAGGAGGTAAACAACCATGGCTACACTGGTGCTGGGAACCGTACTCTTGAACTCACATTCGGGTGGAAGGGCCGCTCGAGTGGGGATCATTAAGTCGTCCTATTTGACTGGTCACGGGCCAGGTCTTTCCGCGATCGTCGATGTCCTACGAGAGACGATCGAACGAGATCCACCTGAAGCTGCCATGATGGACAAGAATGGTGGACAAGATTAGAGAACCATCCCCTTGCACAGATTCTAATCTTGCGGCCGGTATGTCATCGTCTTCCTTCATTGTTCATGCATCTCACATTATCTAGATGTTCAGCATTAAAATCCACTCCATTGTACCGCACTCAATGGCAGATGAACGAACAATGTAAACATTTACTTGGTTAAACTCAACACTACGAAACAATCAGGACATTTCCATCCTTGTCAACATGGTGCAAGTGTGTCAATCGGTCGCGCTGGTGAGTCCATTGGTTCTCTTTTGTACCTAAATTTATACTTCGCCAGGAGGAAAAGGAAAATACTCCTAGGCCTCGACCTACAGTTGGATGGCCCGATGTGGATCAAGATATTCTTCAATACCGCCGAGAGACTGTCGCTGCCTTCTCCATGCAAGGAATTTGTGTGGAAATTAGCCCGGATAATGGTAAGGAAGGTGATAAAGAAGGTGATAAAGAAGGCCATGTAGATGGGATTGATGTGGCAGTCGACCCTCTAAGCAGCCGTCCTTCGTCCCCAATACCAGATTTGGTGGACTTGGACATGGACTTCTCGATGGAGAATATATATGGTTGACTTAGACTCAGGGTTTCTTCGTTCGATGTTGACAGAAGGAGAAGGGGTCGTATGTGCGAATACACTGAGCAACACGGCCGTCAGCAACAACAGGGACGATTTTGATCGATGTAGCAAACGATTTGGACAAATGGTGATCAACACCTTACGATTGTGAATATGATACACGATGACTACAGTTTAAAACACAGCTTAAACGAGTTTTACACAGCTGAATTCAAGAGCTTTCGGGGGCGCGAGCCCCCGAATACCCGGTTTTAAACTCCAGTTGAAAACCCTAAGCGCCCGCCGAGTTTATAACTGGTTAATTGTTGAAAACCTCCCAGAGGTTTCAACCCCGCCCTAATTTGATCATCATCCAAGGACGAACCATATTAATGACGACCGAAAAAACGGACACCCACAGGACCCCAATACAAACGTGGTGCCCACGACTCGATTTCCTCGGTCTTGGGCGAAGGAACATGTCAGCTCAATTCGACGCGGACGCTTGTCAACACCTGCTTGGCAAACCCAGCGTACACGATAGGTCGACAAGGATAATAGATTTGCCATCCGCTAACGGGGTTACTGAGGAGGCGTCCTATGACAGTGCTTGTTGCCAGCTGCAGTGCCATGTTTATCGACCCACCTAATTAGCGAAGCTGAGATGAGCCACCACCTCATCTCCCCTCCAATGGGTAGGGAAGCTGAGGCTCAGTTGAGCTCATTGAGCTCCTGCAGGCGTCTCATCCGAGCTCTGGAACTACACGGATCGAGAATGCAAGGTCAGCATATGTGAGGTCGGCTTCTCGACGGTCCCTGAAATGAGGGTTATCTGGGTATCGTCACTGGTACCTCTTTCCAGAGATTATCTGTTCCGCCACTCGAAATATCACTCAAGCACTGCCAAGCAAGTATCTGCTGCTCAAAGCATTATCGGAACAATGTCAATTTCTGCTAATATCAAGCCTAAACTGTGAGTCTTTCCAAGCAATTCAGAGCCGCTGACTTGGAGAATCCTTCCAGGAGTGAACTCCCTTTCATCGAACTCATCCGAGATTCCGTTGACGTTCAAGAACATACTCATGAAGACCGAGACATTCCTACCTCCGATGGTGAGGACACCACTACCATCAAGTAAGTTCGAGCGCAATTTTCTTGGTTCGGTTCTGATGGTATTTCCTAGCGACATAAAGTCTCTCAAGCAGGGAGTCATTAGAACGTCAAAGAACAAGGTTCAAGCACAATATAACATCCTTCTGGTTGGAGAGACCGGTACCGGAAAGTCCTCACTATTGGAATTCATCGCCAATGTCCTTATCGGCAAATCTGTTGATTGCTATGACTTCAAAATCCTCGACCACACTAACGAGCAAGGCGGTTTTGGCAACCAAAGTCAGACCAACTCGGCCCGTGTTTACGAACTTACAAGTAAAAATGGCATAGTGGTAAGTGGCAGTATTTGTGAATGGTTTAAGAGTATGTAACATTTCGCGAAGGTTCGCATCCTCGATGCGCCTGGATTGGCCGATACTCGTGGTATTCATCAAGACGAACTCCACAAGAAGAGTATTGCAACTGAGATTCAGAACCACATTGACTCTGTCACTGCCGTTCTCATCCTCGCCAATGGCTCCGTCCCTCGTATCACTGCGGGCATGGACTATGCACTCTCCGCACTCTCTGCTCTCTTCCCCAAATCCTTGGCCAAGAACATTGCCTTCCTGTTCACCAATTCCCCGACATACCTCTCTTTGAACGTCTCGAAAGACGCTATTCCAGAGATACTCAAAGACGCCCCTCAGTTCCTCCTCGACAACCCGATCGCGCTCCAGAAGAAGTGCCTCGAGTCCAAAGATGATCCGGATAAGAAGAGAGGGAGGAAGGAAATGCATAAAGCAGTTAAAAGTGCGGAGCAGAGGGCCATGGAAATGTTGGTCGAGCTCTTTGACTGGTTGGACAGCCTTGAGCCACAGTCGACGACAGAGATCGTGGCTCTTTACGAGAAGTCTCAGGCTATTGAGGTCAAGATCACCGACACGTTCGCGCAGGTGGACCAGGCGGCGGCCAAGATGGCAGAAATCAACAAGCTCATGGAGGAACTCCAAAAGAAATCCGCTGTAAGCCTTTCGTCTTCCTTGAATCTGCTCAGCAGTTCTTATACTCGATGGACGTAGGACATGGAGGCGTTTTCGCACTTCGAAAGGATCATAAATGCGGTGGTCTGGAAGCAGCAGCCCGATTCTACTCTCAATTACCTCTGCAGCGCGCCCAACTGCTATACGACCTGCGGTGTGAACCATTCCGTTGCCGGTATTTTTCTATTTTTGTCGAGGCAGTTCTCGTTGTGCTCCAAGTGCAACCACCCCCACCTGTCCCATTTTCACTTACGCTCTACGTGGGTACAGGTGCATGAGGGCCAGGTGTCGGTTGACGACGACATGAGGAGGCAGTGGGAGGCCGCAAAGGACGAGAAGGAGAGGACTGATGCACTCCTCGCCACAACTCGATTTGCATTGGAAGACCTCCGTCACAGTATAGATGCGGCTATGGACGAGCTCGCGCGGTTAGCGGAAGCATATGCTTGCTTGTCACTATCGGGGAGCTTCTCGGCGCCGCTGGAGAAGGCAATCAGACTTCTGGAACAGCGGTGCAATAGAATGGAGGAGAAAGGAGTTAGTTTGGAGCTGTTGGCGAAGGTACGAGATAGCTTGGAGCACATGAAGGGGAGGCTGGACCTTCTCGAGAAGGTGCGAGTGGGAGTTCGGAAAGTCCAGAAGGTCGATGAGACGGTCGGGGAGGTGCATGAGGGATTGGAAAGGTTTGAAGGGGAGGCACAGGAGGGATTGTGGAAAGTTTGGGAGGCACTCAGGGTCAGGGCGAGGAACCTTAAATTGTGGGGATAAATATATTATTTGTCTATACTCTGCCGTTATTCCCGATTCCGGTAGGGGACTAAGCGGTCCTGATTACCTGTAGGAAGTGGAAGGTTTATCGAACGTACCGAGGGCTACACGTTCGCTGCAAGCATATCAAATTTGGGTCCGGGCTTCCCACAACCCATAGGTCATTTGGAAGGTATTTTGGTAGGAATTTAAAACACGAAAGGCAGCTGCGAGGCAACTACGATAAAATTTTCAATTCTGTTGTAATTGCTGGTTACCACCAAGGGCAAAGGCTCATATTTTGCCTACTGTTCGCACAAATACTATTCCTACTAGAAGGGGGAAGCTTAGCGAAATTGCTATTTTCAGCCTAGTCAACCGCCCGGACAATCACCATCAATCACCGCTGATTGAAACAAAGGATAGCTCAGTTGTTCTTTGTTGTTTCCTGTCCAGGGCAGGCCTCCAAGAATTCCAAATACATTAATCGGCATTGAAGTTATGGAGACCACTCCCTTTCATATTGGGGACTGTGGAGAGAGGTTGGGTTCAATTGCGCAAAAAGTTGGCGTGACCGATTTTGGTGTGCAGCCAGCTCAACTGAGCTCAAAAACGACTTTGGCCAATTGAGTAATTCATTCATAACGGCTCGTCCAAGCAGCGGAGATGCGTCGATCACGCCAAAATTGCACCGTTGCACCGGTCCGCAGATGGTGATCGAAATAATCGAAGACGAGACGTCTTATCTCTACCTCCCCCCACTATATCTCGCCTCGAGTTTTAACACTTCTACAGGTACCAGAAGGAATCAAACTGTTGGCTTTAACATTATATCCATAGATCTTGTTAAAAGTCATTTCGTATTCTTTCATGTACTGGTACATGTGTCGGCTCGATGCTAGTCATCGTGGCCTGGTGGTTAATAAAGACCTGCCGTTTGTCGCCGTCCACTTCGTTGTCTTCGTCGTGGTTCCTGTTGCTCGCATACATCGCACCCGTCGTCTTATCGTCCTGTCGTCCTGTCGTCCTGTTGTCTCATTGCTCGCACTCGCCGTTCGCACACATCGCACGATTCTACTTTTAATAGATCTCTCATCTCACCTCACACTCATTTCGACCTGTCAATAAATCGCGCGCGTATCAAACCAAGAGCGGAGTTGTAGCTAGTATTGAAGCGCGCGTTGCCGGACAGATGGGACAAGAAGCATCGAGCCTGAGTGTTGAGGCTGATAATATCGAACCATAAAACACCATATAAGTGATGAGAAAACTAACATTCCGACAATTCTTGTGGCGAGATCGAAGCGAAGGGTGACATTTCAGTAGGACTTTCACACTCTCCAAGGCTTTGAGAATCGATGGTACATCACGTCAGGTGTACTGAGAATGCAGACATGCCCAACCGCGGCTGTGTCGATCTACCAACTGGGCCCTCATCAAGGTAATTTAAGTAGTTACAAGATAGTTACAAATTTCTAATCCAATCACCTTTTTTTTTTTTTTTTTTTTTTTTGGGTTGGGGGAAAGGAGGGAAATGCGGAAAGACAC
>Ga0307515_10007710_pt1 | contig 21203 bp, 26 predicted proteins | sample 17_EM_MG_FD_194513 | JGI IMG/M metagenome (GOLD analysis project Ga0307515, IMG submission 194513) | Populus trichocarpa ectomycorrhiza microbial communities from riparian zone in the Pacific Northwest, United States - 17_EM | ecosystem: Host-associated > Plants > Roots > Unclassified | place...
GAACATTAAAAAGAAAAAAATCCCAATAGCTATTCTCGTAACAATGCGTCAGTGCACAATGTATTCCCCTAACTTCTTCTTTAATCAGAATCCTTTCCTCTGACTTGTGCAAAAGATGAGTTTTCAAGGCATGTGGGAAACTTGAAAGACAAAGTCATCAGTGGCGTGTCATCATAAAATCTTTGTCATGCCAAACCAATGCTATATCCCATTGTGCAACTGGAATAGCAACAGCATTCCCAACTTGTAGGTACCTGCAAATAGAACGAAACCTATGCTATGGAGCTCCAATGTCTGGAGGTGCCAACAGAAGACTCAAAATGCTTTCATAGCAGGCTTGTGCCATTTCAACCTTAACCTTCTTTTATAAAAACAAAGAAGATGATTTTATTATTAACGAATCTGCCCATATGAGAATTCTGCCCTCTCCTTGACATGGCCATAAAGTTGATAGCAATCTAGGAATCCTTGTAATCTCGCTTTTTCACAGGTCGTGAGTGCTCGGTCTTGTTCTTGGTGAAGGGTAAACTACAAAAATAGCTTATACTTGAATGAAGTTCAAGAATTTATTTCTATAATTACAGTTTTCATTAGATACAACTTATTATAAAAACCTGATTATGAGGTTCAGCCCTCGTCACAACAGTGCCAGCAGTGTCAACCAACCAAAGTAGAATTTTTTTTTTGAATTTACCAAAAACAATAATACCATCAAAACAAATTAGATACGTGGATAGAAGAAAAAAAAAAACCCTACTTCATAGATGCCCCCACGAACAAACTTCATATCAAAATCAAGTAACTGTGTTCAAACTGTTATTTAAGATAAGGCTATTCGTGCAAAAAAATTAAAAAATAATAAAAACAAGTCAAAAAAAAAAATACTAACTGCTTATGTGGTGAAATTATTGTGTATACCAACACATTGTGGACAGGAATAGTATATTACTATTTTGCTCTTCCCAAAAAAAACTCATTTGTATAGTTTTTGGGGATAGAATTGTAATAACATAAAGACGAATAGGTCATTATCATATTGATTCGGGTCAAGGATGTCTTTTTGTTTTTTAATTGCACAGTGTAATGACTAGAATGCTCTTGAAATCAAAATAAATCTACCTTTTGATGCAGGGGTGAATTCGTCTTTTTGTTTAAAAATGCACAATGAATTTACATGGTTAACACTTAAATAAATAAAAAAAAATTTAAACTTGGGTCTAAGGGCTTATTCACCTTTTTGTTGTGGTCCTTTTGTAATTATAAGGTTAAGATAGGGGTAGATTCATCTTTTGTTTAAAAAAGCATATTGAATTTACTTGGCTACACCTTGAATAAAAAACTTCTAAACTTGGGTCTAAGGGTTTATTCGTCTTTTCATTGTGGTCTTTTTGTAATTATGGGGTCAAGACAGGGGTAATTCTGTATTTTAGAAAAAATAATTAATATTTAAATAGGAAATGTTGTTGGCGCGGACAGTGCACGAGCCAGTGTGTAAGGCCTCTCTACACGCTTCAAGCAGCACGTGCAGCGATGTTTGGAGGTGGCAATTGCCCATCCATGGCGGCATTAAAAAGATCACGACGTCTCCTTCCAAATGAGGGGGCACAAAGTGGTAGTTCATTTGGCAGTTTGGCTTCAACGACTTTTTCTTTCTTTCTTCTCTTTTTCTCTCTTAGCCTCGAAAAACACACTGCTCGTGGAAGGACCCGAGTAAGGAAAATTAAAAAGTAAAATTTCAAGGAATCCTATAAGGAGAAGTGTAGTGGTAAGCTCCGTGGATGGGAGCAACAAATTGCTTGATGAGTTGTGGGAAAAGACGATGAGTGTCTCTGATTGAAGTGACTGGATATGTCAGCTATGCGTCACTTTGGTTGTAAAACAACTTGGAGGCGTACAACATATGTCAATGATAGTTGAGTTATCCCAATTCTTCGGGTTATTCAAGGACCAATCTGCTTTGAAAGTTATGGAGAACATCAAGCAAGAATGGAAGCTTCTGGTATTGGTCAATAAGGAATCAAATGGTTTTAAAGATCCGGTTACTAGTGAAAAGTATCCAAAGTGAAGAAATCTATCACTAGTCACCATCCCCATGACTCTTGGATTTAAAGTCGATACTTCACAAGTTGTTAAACAAACTAAAAGAAAGAGGATTAGAAATGAGGAAGGGTTAAAAGAACAACTGGAAAAGGTCAAAATGGAGGTGAACACCAGTAAACCCTTCAGGATATCCCTCGAGGAGCAACTCCTCACTAAAGAGAAATTGAGAAATTTTATAGAGCAACAGCTGGAGGAAAAGGACAAGAAAATCATGTCATTAGATAAACAACTAAAAGAATAAAAGGTAGTTAGAAACCATGTTAAGAAAGAGTGAGGAGAATTAGGAACACATTGGATGCCAACTAGTACTGAGCTAGAGGTTTTGAAAGCTAATTTCAATGATTGCCAAGAAAGGGTTGATATGTATTCAAGAACCCAAACTAAGTTAGAGAGTTGGAATGAGTAGTATGAAAGGTTATACAATAAGCATATGATGCAGGAAAGTGAGCTGGCTGAAGAAAAAGCCAAAAGAAAAGCTATCGGGGTCTTTAAAATTGATTTGGATAATAAAAAAAATGAGATCAACTTGCTAGAGAAGAAGCTCGATCAGGAAAAGGCCAAGGCAAAACATTTGAAAGGAAAGAACGGACTGCTCGAGTGCCATAACCAGATGATTGACACCAATAACAACCAACTAAATAGGAACAACATGTTACTCTTTGAGAAGATAAGAAACATGGATGAGCAGATTGACCGGGCCTCTATCTATGCCCGAAGAATCCGCCACAATGCTCGGTAGTTGGAAGAGATGTCTATCGATATCAACAAAGCATGGTTGAGACCAATACTTTTCTTAGGGACATATAAAACAAAGGCTTTGCATTTCTCCCTGTAAACGATGATGATGAGTAGACTAGCTTTCAAATGTAGAAGTTTTCATCAAGTATTAATGAAAAGGGCTTAGACCCAACCTTTTGAGCAATATCTCTTTATGATGAGTGTATTTTTATTAAGTATTGGCTCAGATTAAATTATCTTGATAGTTACAAAAGGATCAGAACCCTACTTATTTATACAAGAATGGTGGTTAAATATTAGGCCCGAGTATAGTTAATCCATATCCAACATACATCATCATGCATAATCATACATCCATATGCATTTATGTTTATGAATTATGGAATGTGCATAGAAGATACTCGAAATATAAGTCCCCCTGCTAGAGTTTACAATACTAGGATTTGTAAAAGGATGGAGAACAAAGAGAGGACTCATCTTGAGGCCCACTACTAAAAAGAGCTAGAAGATGTTAAAAATAATATGGCTCGAATGGCTAGCTTACTCAAGCAACTCCTATGAGCGCAGTTTGGGGAAGGGACATCCAATCAGCAACCAACCATGTTACCATCACCAACAACTCCAGTTATCCTCAACTCACAAAACTTGGGGGCAAATCTCATTACTAGACCACAAGAAACAGCAAGCATTTTGATGACTCACCCAATCATGCCTGTTCAGGTGCTAGCCACAATAGATTTAGCAATAGAGGGATCCCACGAGGTTAAATCCTCTAATCATCCTGAAAAAGATAAGTGGGTTGCCTAAGAGGGAAGATTGAGGGTTGTTGAGGGATTTGACGTCTTCGGTTAGAGCAATTGAGATACGATTGGTGACAAATATGATGGTGCCTAAGAAGTTTAGGGTGCTAGAATTTATCAAGTATATAGGACTAGAATGCCCTAATATGCACTTGAGGTCATACTACAACAAAATAACAGAAGTCATACGCGATGAGAAGTTGCCCATCCATGTCTTCCAAGATAATTTAACCGGTTTTACATTAAGTTGGTACATGACCTTAGATAACACAAGGGTCAATAAATGGAGTGATCTTGCTGATGCTTTCTTGAAACAATACAAGTTCAATATTGACATCATTCTGGACCACACGAGCTTGATGGTGATGGAGAAGAGCAACAAAGAAACTATAAGGGAATACACTCATAGGTGAAAAAACAAGACAATACATGTACACCCACCTTTGTTGGAGAAAGAGATGGTGACTCTATTTGACAATACTTTCAAATCCCTATATTATGAGCATCTAATGGGTAGTTCTGCCCAATATTTTTATGATATTGTTGTTATTGCTGAAAGAATAGAAAAAGAGATAAAAGCTGGTAGAATATTAGAAACTACCAAAAAGAAAGGGTTGAATAAAAGGAAAAAGGATATTGAGGTGAGCAATATAGAAAGAAGGTATAAGAGTAAAAAGAATTATCAAACCCAAAGTTACTAGACCTCATCTCCTAAATATCCAATATTTAACTTTGCTAAGCCTCTTCTAGTAAACCAACTCACCAACCCGCCAAAAAACCAAGTCGGAAACAATCCAAGAAAAGCCTACCAAAGAACCCAAAACAACTCTCACCTCTACCTATGCCCTTAAAAGAAATGTATGCAAATTTGTTAAGCATAAGTCATGTGACCCCTCTTCCATTTCCACCATTAAAGCCTCCCTTCCCAAATTAGTACAAACTAGATCTAACCTATAAGTACCATGTCGAAAACCCTAGCCACAATATTGATACTTGTTTAGCATTCAAGTGGAAGCTTTTGCAATTATTCAAAATAGGATGGATAACCTTTGAAGATACCCTCAACATCAATTCTACCCCCCTGTCTAATTATGCTTCCACTAGTGAGGGAGAGATACCCTCAACATCAATTCTACCCTCTGTCTAATCATGCTTCCAATAGTGAGGGAGTAAATGATGTGGAGTTTGGAAGAAAGAAAGAGAAGGTTTTAAGGGTAACTATGGATAGGTTTTATGACATGTTAGTGCAAGTCGGGTGTTTGCCAACAAAAAATGAATCAGGTTTAAGAAAGAGTGACACTTTTTGTAGGTTCCACGAAGCAATGGGACATAACATCAATGAATGTGAAGAGTTTCACCAAAAGGTGATACATATGATGACTTATAATCTTTTAAAAATAGAGAATAAGGAAAATGATGATGTTATAAGCATGATAAGTTTCCAATAGAAGAAAAAAGAGATATGTAGGTTTCAACATATCGAGAGTGGTCCACCGAAACTCATCCTGACAAGGCCTGCCATTTCCTATAATAAGAACTATAAGGCATTACCTCATAATTACAAAAATACTTTGAATATTAAGAGTCCTGCTCCTGTGTTACATACTGAGATTGATGGATTAATTGAAGTGGTAGGTGTTTTATACCTAAAGAACTAGAAAGGTAGCAAAAAATCAAAGGCAAAGAAGTTATAGATGCTAACAAATATATGGAAATAAACAAAATCGTGAGTAATGAAGAAGCCGGTGAATTCTTAAAGCTGACAAAGAATAGTGAGTTTAGTGTGGTAGAGCAGTTGAAGAAAACCTCTGCTAGGATATCCCTTATGTCTCTTATCTTGAGCTTTGAGCCCCACCACAATGCATTGCAAAGAGTGTTAAACGAGTCAAATGTGCCCCAAGTTTCATGGCCTATAGGACTATGAAGAATCTAGTCAGAAGAATCCATGCAAAAAATTACCTATACTTCACTAAAGACGAGCTCGATGCTGGAGGAACGAGTCATAATAAACCTCTACGCATCACTGTAAGGTGCAAGGATTGCACCATTGGCAAAGTATTGGTGGACAACGATTCAACTTTAAATGTACACCCAAAGTATATGCTGGATGAAATGCCAGTTGATTCAACACATATGTTGTCAAGCACCATGACATCTAGAGCTTATGATGGTTCCCAAGGCAAATGGTGGGGACCATTGAAATAGAGTTGTTCATTGGCCCGTAAGTGTTTTTAGCAACCTTGCAAGTGATGTACAGTCACCCGTCATATAACATGTTATTAGGAAGGCCTTGGATACACACCATTGGTGTCGTGGCATCATCTTTGGATCATTGTTTGCAGTTTATTATGAATGGAACTGATGCGAACCCTAGCGGAATTGAATGGAATTCGTGAACCCAAAATCGATCTAACCCAAGTTTGTTGAAATTAGGATGAGCTTATCACAATGGAAGACCTTCTCCAAGGCAACAAGACTATAAACCAACGCAAGCACAACGCCTACACCTGGAGACGAGCAAAAGGAGTATAAATTCATAACAAAGATTGGTCAATTTTTTGAAGAGTTGAAAGTTCAATTAAGAACCAAAATTGACAACCAAAGGTCTGCAAAAATCAGAATATTATTAGCCAGAAAAAAGTGTGCTGAAAATTATTCTCAAGAGTATTTATACCTCAAGCCAAAAACTCTAGTTTTTCTAATGAGCCACATATAAACCTAATTTAAATAATAATCAACCTAAGCTAAAACTAGCCTAAACTAATAAAAATAGATAAAATAAACAATTCTAAAACCCAAACAAGTGTTTCCTCACAAAATAAAGAAAGTTTAATAGCTCAACTAATTTAATAAGACAAGTTCGGTTATTTATGTATTTTATCTGGCAGCAGCAAAGCCCAACTTCAAATGGATGGTTCTCTCTCTTCTTAAATAATTAGAAGGTGTGCCATATACCATTGGAAAGGTATGGAAGTCTAGTTTCCGGCCCAACTAGAATCACCTAAAACGTCGACCTGTAGCTCTAGTTATGATAAAAAAAAAGGTAGATAAAGGTCAAACTGACCGAATCTAGTCTTCTTCTCCTAATCCTTGTGTAATGGTCTTGGTTCCACCAACAAGCCCCTCTTGAACATGAATCAGATTAATCACGGCTTGTTCCTCATTATTTAATATCCTCTTGAAGTTCACCTTAGCCCACGTATCTTGAAAAAGTCCATTGAAAGCCTCTTTGAACTTTTTAGCTCTAAGCCTTATAACTGGACCAACCGAAACCTCCAATAGATCCTTTGGTGCTTGGATCACAACATCCTCTCTCTCCTTAAAAACATTTGATCTCGAATCATCATCTACATCAAACAAAGAAAGATCAGCAACATTGAATGTAACACTAACACTATACTCACCTGGTAGATCCATTTTGTAGGCATTATCATTAATCCTTTTATAATTTGAAAAAGACCATCTCCTCAAGGCATCAACTTTGATCTCCTTTGTTTAGGGAAACTTTTCTTCCTCATATACACCTAAACCCAATCACTTGGTTCAAAGCTTACCAATTTCTGTCCTCTGTTAGCCTTGTGTGCATATTGTTCATTATTTTTATCTATTTGTTGCCAAATCTTTGCATGTAAATCCTTCATCACCTGTGCTTTTTGAGTTCCATCAAGACTAACCTTTTCATCAACAGGTAAATGAATCAAATCTAATGGTGTCTGATTAGTACTTAAAAGTGCAATTTTATCAAGGTTTTATATCATCATATTGCACTTAAAGTATCATTAAATTCCCTAACTTAAGCACATTTTATAATAACAAGTCTGATAATATAAGATATCTTTAATTTATGGTAAATGCTCATTTTAAATGCAGGCATGTTTCACAATTCAAAGGATTGATTGATTTGTTTAACTATTGAAATTGAGAAGACAAAGAGATGGTTAAGCTTGGAGAAGAGATGCTGGTTCAATTCAAACTGGAACATCATTCGGTTATTGGATCATAACTAAAGCTATAGAACTTGGATTTAGGTCTGGTTTATATGGATGGAAAGCTAAGACACAGGCCTAAAACTTTCATGAAGAGTCCAAGATTCAAAACGACCGTTTTCAAGCTTAAATTGTAGCAACAAAAGAGATGTCGGAATCTGTCCTGCAGCCCAGAAACTGTTCAGTGTTCAGCCCATATCTTGAGTTCTAGAATTTTGTTGGAAAGCTGAGACAAATGCCCAGAACGTTCAGAAGGACTATCTGTTCAAATTCTAACATTATCAATGATGTTTTGTTCAGACAAGAAGATAATGGTTGTCACCAAGTCAAGAGGTGACACCCACTCAATAATTAGTCATCAAATCAATAGTTCTGAATTTTAGCCTATAAAAGGAGGCATTTACCATACATTTAGACATCTTGGTGTTCAGATCAAGATCACTCTCTCTCTTTGTATTTGGAATGTTCAAGTTTTATTTTATGTTATATTAATCTCTTGTTTATGCTTTTCATTTCCTTTACTATAGTTAGTTAACTTATATCATGTTTATGTTCTTATATCGTTTATTTATGTTTTTCTTTTTCATGATGTTTAGCTAAGTTAATTTTGTCAAGGTGAAAAGGGTACACTAATGGTGTAAAAATAAGTATAATATCAACTCCACATGGACTTTAATATTTAATACTAACATGTTTTGTATTTGTTATCTTACTCACTTTTAATACCTTGCTTGTTAAATGGTTAATCTAGATATGTGTTGTACAACCCTTGGTACAACAAATACTTGGCACTTTCATAGCCAACTGTATGGTGTAACCGACACCTGAGCTATGAAAGGAACTTGATTTGTTGTTAACATAATTTATCACCATGAATACCTGATAATATTTACAAGTATTGACATTACTCGAATAAGATAATTAATGTAATCATGTTAACAATTTACAATCCGATTGGAACCCCCTTTGTGTGTGGTTTCCAGTCAAGTAATAAAAAGAGTTTATACTATACTTGTTTGAAATATTATTAGTGGATCCTCTAACCTTGACAATTATTTTATCCTTGTTTAATCCTTACATTAATATCACATCTCAAAAGTTCTATTCAACTCATTTTCATTTATTGTTTATAATTTTATATAGTTCACCTCTCTGCGGTTGGACTCCGGTCTTACTGGGTTATTTATTACTTTGACACTCCTGTACTTGGGATATAAGACATCAATCTTTTGATCGTGTCAGTGTCAAAGGATTAAAACCATATACAATCTCAAATGGTGAATAGTTAGTAGTAGAATGCACACACTATGATTATATGCAAATTTAATAAATGATAAACAATCTTTCTAATTTTTAAGATTCTTTTGAATGATTGCCCTTAACAACTGAGTTAAAGTTCGGTTAACAACTTCAGTTTGGCCATCTATTTGTGGATGACAAGTAGTAGAATATAAAAACTTAGTCCTAACTTACCACACAAAACCTTCCAAAAATAACGTAAAAACTTAACATCTCGATTAGACACAATGCTCCTAGGAACACCATGTAGCCAGATGACCTCTCTAAAGAATAGGTCAGCTATATTTGTTGCATCATCAGTTTTATAGCAAGCAATGAAATGTATCATCTTAGAAAATCTATCCACAACAACAAATATAAAGTCTTTTCCTTTCCTAAACCTAGGTAGACCTAAAATAAAATCCATAGAAACATCAACCTAAGGTTCCTTAGGAACATGTAAAGGTGTGTATAACCTATGAGACATTACTGTAAACTTAGCTTGTCTACATGTTATGCACCTATTACAAATTCTTTGTACATCTCTTTTCATGTTACGCCAATAAAAGTGTTCATGGTTGAGATAGGGGTGAGGGCTTCAAGGCGCACTCGAAAGGATGCATTTATACTCCTTTTAATTGAGATAGGGGTGTTTTGGGTGCTGGTCATGGTTGTTTTTATCCCTCTTTTGGGTTATCTTAGGGCTGGTTACCACCCCACAATTCCCACCTAGGATAGACTGGTTTTCCTCCACACTTTCCACCTAGAGTAGGCCAGTTTGTTTCCTTTAGTTCTTTCCTAGCATAGGCTGGCTTATTACTATCTTTTTGTTGGGTTTTACATTCTCCCCTCCTAATATAAATTTCATCCTTAAAATTAAAAGGACTCATATTTTATACCTGACTGTTCGAATAGTTCGGGATACATCTTTCTCATTTCGGACTCCTTTTCCCAAGTTTCCTCTTCTATTTGAGTACTCCGCCATAAGACCCTGATGATGGGAATCTTCTTATTCTGTGTTCTTTCACTCCCCAATCTAGAATCCTTGTGGGCTTCACTTCAAGCGTTAAGTCTTCCTTGACTTCTACCGAAACTTGGGGTAGAACTCGAGTGGGATCCATGTCAGCATTTCATAGCAAAGAGACATGAAACACATCGTGGACCTTGGCTAACTGCGGGGGCAAGTCTACTTTATAAGCTACCGACCCAATTCGCCGCAAGATTTTAAAGGGCCCGATGAAACGGGGAGCTAGTTTCCCTTTCGATCCAAACCTCAACATGTTCTTCATAGGGCTACCTTCAGAAATACTTGATCCCCCACACTAAACTTGAAGGGCCTCCTCCTTATATCTACATATTTCTTATGTTTGTCCTGTTCGGCTTTTATCCGATCCTTGATGGTTCTTACTTTCTCAGTGGAGACTTGAACCAATTCCATGCCATATAACCTCTTGTACCCGATTTCTTCCTAACATAAAGGAGTTGTGTACCTCCTACCATACAAGGTTTCATACGGGGCCATTTTTATTGTGGCTTGGTGACTATTGTTGTATGTGAACTTCACTAGTGCTATGTGCTCCTCCCAATTTCCTCCAAACTCCAACACACACGTATTTAATAAGTCCTCCAAAACTTGGATGACTCTTTTTGATTGGCCATCAGTCTGGGGATGAAATGTAGTACTCATCCAATCTTATCCCTAAGGTGTGTTGTATGCTCGGCCAAAGATGGGGGTAAACCTAGGATCCCGATACGAGATAATAGATACAAGAATCCCATAGAGCCGCATTACCTCATTTATGTATATCTTGGCAAGTTTGTCTACCGGATCAGTCATCTTTATTGGCAGGGATAACGCAGATTTCGTCAAGCGATCTACGATGACTCATATTGCATCATTCCCTTTCTTTCCTTTAGGAAATCCCGACACAAAATCCATGGTGATTGTTATAACCCAATTCTGGGTTATTCTCTAAAATTCACTTTTTTTCAAAATAAAAATCAAAAAATAAAATAAAGGTTGGCAACGTGGAGAAAGCAGGTCAGGGAATACAACTTCAATTTTAGAGGAAATTCAAGGCCTAATCGTACCGCATTATGCTAAAAAATAAATAAACAATGCAAATTCAAGGTCAAATTAAATGATTATTGGATGAATTTGCGATTTCTAACCCTACCTCCCTTCGAGTGCGTTTTCGAGCCCTCACGCCTCAGGTAGTGTGTTTTTTAACCATGCATCCTTTCGAGTACGTATTCGAGCCCTCACCCCTCAAGTAGTGCATTTTCTAACCTTACCTCCCTTCGAGTGCGCCTCTAAGCCCTCACCTTTTGGGTAGTGTGTTTTCTAACCTTGCCTCTTTTCGAGTGCGCCTTTGAGCCCTCATCCCTTGGATAGTGTGTTTTCTAACCCTACCTCCCTTCGAGTGCATTTTCGAGCCCTCACGCCTCAGGTAGTGTGTTTTTTAACCATGCATCTTTTCGAGTGCGCCTTCGAGCCCTCACCCCTCAAGTAGTGCGTTTTCTAACCTTACCTCCCTTCGAGTGCACCTCTAAACCCTCACCTCTTGGGTAGTGTGTTTTCTAACCCTACCTCTTTTCGAGTGCGCCTTTGAGCCCTCACCCCTTGGATAATGTGTTTTCTAACCCTACCTCCCTTCGAGTGCGGTTTCGAGCCCTCACGCCTCAAGTAGTGTGTTTTCTAACCTTGCCTTCTTTTGAGTGCACCTTCGAGCCCTTACCTCTCAAAGTAGTGCGTTTTCTAACCTTACCTCCCTTCGAGTGCGCCTATAAGCCCTCACCTCTTGGGTAGTGTGTTTTCTAACCCTGCCTCCTTTTGAGTGCGCCTTAGAGCCCTCAACCACCTTGGGTAGTGCATTTTCTAACCTTACCTCTTTTCGAGTGCGCTTTTGAGCCCTCACCCCTTGGGTTGTGCATTTTCTAACCCTGCCTCCTTTCGAGTGCACCTTCAAGCCCTCACACCTCAAGTAGCGTGTTTTCTAACCTTGCCTCCTTTCAAGTGAGCCTTTGAGCCCTCATCTCTCGTGTAGTGCGTTTTATAACCCTATCTCCTTTCGAGTGTGCCTTTCAGCCCTCGTTTCCCTTCGGGTCTTATCTCTTTTCGAACGCTCCTTTGAGCTTCCATCTCTTGAACAGTGTGCCTACGAGCCCTATCATGTCATCCCTTCAAGACATTTCATTTTTTTTGCCTGGGTAGGTCACCCATCACAATCAAACCTCTTTGAAAACTCTTTTCATCTTCCATTTGAGCCAGTGGCCTGTTACAATGAAACCATTTTGAGAAATCTTCACATTTCTCACCACTTCCAAAATCTTCCATCTGAGCTGGTTGCCCATTACAATGAAATCATTTTGAGAAGTCATTGCATTTCTCACCACCTTCAGAATCTTCCATTTGGGTCGTTTGCCCAATTCAATGAAACCATTTCGAGAAGTTCTCTCATTTTTTACCTCTTTAAAAACTCATTTCATTTTTCACCTAGACAGGTCGCCCATTACAACTAGACCACTTTGAAAAATCTTCATACTTTTCACCTAGTTGAAAAATCTTTGTGCTTTTCACCTAGGCAGGTCGCCCATTATAACAAGACCACTTTGAAAAATCTCTGCATTTTTCACCACCTTGAAAACTCTTTTTTATTTTTTCCTGGGTAAGTCACCCATGACAATTCGACCATTTTAAAATCTTTGAAAAACCTTTCTGTTTGTTCTCTGAGTGTGCTTCCTAGCCTTCACTTCAAATACTTTCAGAAGGATTCATCATTTCTTGATATGGTGAGTCTGTTATCTCTTTTTCTTTTTCTTCTTTACAAAGCTTACTATCTAAAGTCTTTTACAAGACTTTCTATTGTAAGTATTGTAAAGAGGGGGGCAACTACCATAACCCAATTCTGGGTTATTCCCTAAAATTCACTTTTTTTTTTCAAAATAAAAATAAAAAATAAAATAAAGGTTGGCAACGTGGAGAAAGTAGGCCGAGGAATAAGCTATAATTTTGGAGGAAATTCAATGCCTAATCATACCCCATTACGCCCAAAAGTGAAGAAACAATGCAAATTCAATGTCAAATTAAATGATTATTGGATGAATTTGCATAAAAATTAAGTTCAGGGACATAATTAAATTTTTAATAGGCCAATTTGATTTAATCATAGGCCCAATTGTTTTTTTAATTATGTTTAAGAACTAATTTTGGTCCAATTGATGGATTTAATTAAGTGCAAGGACTTAATTACAATTTAAATGGGTCAAATTAATTTTATTTGGGGCTTAATTGATAGAAATTTAAGTTTGAGCGCCCAATTTGGGCTTAATTGAGAGGATTAGAATTTTAAGAGACCAAATTTAATTGTTACCAAGTTAATTGATTGAAATCAGGGGCAAAATCACAAGAAAATTAAAGTTTTAGGGTCAATTAATGGTCAAATTGAACAATTTCATAGCCAAGGACCAATCTGTAAAAAGTGTCAAACTATGGGGGCTTAATTGACAAAAACCGGGGGTGAAATTGAAAAAAATTGAAAGTTTAATGGTCAATTAGGGGTTAAATTGCATAAATTAGAGACCAGGAATCATATTGAAAAAGGAGTGCCAATCCGGGGTTAAAATTAACGTTTTTCTAGGGACTCAATTGCATAAAATTGAAAGTTTGAAGTCAATCAGGGGTGTATATGAGACAAATCAAATATCAAAGAACCAAAATGAACGTTACCAAAATAGCACCGTTTTGGTTACTATTCATCTTCTTCTTCACTTTTCTCTGAAATGACAACTTAAGTAGACTACTGTGCAGGTGCATTTAATACCTCATATGTCCACCAATGTTGACAAAACCTAAACCAAAATGATCACCTGACATTTCTCTACAACCCCATGTGACCCCTTCAGTCAGAGGGACACCACGGAGTCCGCGGCCCCGACCTAAATATGTCAACTCAGGCAGCCTTGAACTGTCAGATTTGACAATTCATGGTGCCTACTTTGAACATACAGTTGGGATCCTTCCCAACCCAATCAAGGGCTGAAAATTTTCCCCTGTGTAGACAAGATTATTCTTTTCCACCTACTATAAATAGGGGTGGATTTCATGGCATGAGCAGGGAGAAATTCAGGTCCAAAAATCACAAAAAACCAGCCATCCCCCTGTTTCCATTTTTCTTCTCCCCCATCAGCCTTCTGCGGCTCTCTCTTCTTTCTCTCTCACCGCTGCCTCATCAGCCACCAACCACTTTTCCTTCAGCTTCTTCGTCACCAGCTCCACCACGTGTCACCAAGACCACCAGCCGGCCTCCACCACGCCTAAAACAGTCGTTGTTTTTTCCTATCTCACACCTCTACAAAATCCTTCTTCCTTCCCCCGTGATCGACTCCGGCCACCGTTCCTCCCAGCGACGCCGCACAAACCATCATCTCAACCTCCTAATCACGGCCGAGACTCCTTCGTCAAGTGAGCCGCATGCAGAATGTGAACTACTACTATTCACGTTTTGCAAATAATTAACTTTGGGGTGGGCTGGACCTATTCCAGCCTAGCCCAAATGGTTGGGTCGGTTCGGCCCACCCCCTAAAATAGTCAGTTTTGTTCGGCCAATTTCAGCCCAACCCACATATTTAATATTATATAATATATATTATATTATAATATCATATCATATTTATATAAAAAAAAAAACAGGAAAATAATCAAAAAAATTTCAAAAATCATTTCAAAAAATTGCAATTTTCTCAAATATTTTCCTACCAATTTTGCATAATTTGTATTTACACTGTAAAATACAAATCTGGTATTAAAATACCTAGCTTTTTCCAAAAAATTTCCAAAAATTTTCAAAAATAATTCAAAAAAATCTTAAATATTTTAAATTAATTTCCCCTTCCAAAAAACATAAAAAAATATTTTTTCATGCATACGGCCAAATCCTAAAATTGTTCTAAGCATATTTTCATAAAAACAAAAATTGCATCTTTCTCATGTTTTAAAATGCAAAATGAATATCGTAACCAGTTTATGATTATCCATTAGGGTTTGACCAAAATATCAAAAAGTCTTTTACAATCTTGTTTTTTTAGGGTCTAGATGTAGACTTTAATATCCGTGGGTGTAAAATTACACGATAAAGTACACCCTCAGGTATTAAAGATATAAGGCATAAAATAAATGTGATGCTAAAATTTTGACTTTAGAAGGGTTAGGATTTAATCCGATAAGGTACAGACTCTCTCATAAAGAGAGATCTGCCTTAAACCTTAAAAAAGACCAACGAATAGAAACTCAACCTAGAAAAACAATCAAACAACAATGTAGCTTACCTTAGGTAGGGTGCATTGGGGGTGATGCATCTTCCCCTTGTAGAACCAGTCCCTTACCCAGACTCTCGCAGACCATAGGTTCCTAGTAACCATAATACTAGGTGGCGACTCTTGCACATTAATCATAATTTTATGATTAAATCAAAAAACCTTTCCAACACAACACCTCTTCAGGAGGCATGATAAAAGCCCCTGTCGTTGCCAGACGACGTCGCAGCGCGACCCCACGACAGTGATCATCTCCCACTTCCATTCTGGTATTTGTAGTGGTTGTGATGGTCCTGCTGGCCTTTGATGTTCTACCTTAACTTATTGACATATACCGCACTTCGACACATATTCAGCTACTTATTTCTCTATGTTAGGCCACCAGTAGTGATGTTTCAGGTCCTGATATATCTTGGTGTTACCAGGATGCATGGTGAATTTGGACTCGTATGCTTCTCACAGAACCATTTGTTTAACCATCTCATCATGAGGCACATATAAACATTATCCCATCATCAATGTTCCATCATCAATTACTCGAAACGAAGTTTCTATCCCGACCACCATTTTCTTCCTTATCTTGGACCCTTCAATGTCATTGGATTGGGCTCGTAGTATCTGTTCTTGATACCTTGGTCGTACTATCAGCTGAGCTATTAGTTCTTCTCCTAAATACCCAATTTTGCACCCATCTCTTTCAATTCTGCTAGTTGTCATTCCTTCCACAATGTTGGCCTACTTAGGGTTGCTTTATTCTTGCGGCTGAGAGCATCTGCCACCACATTCGCCTTTCCAAGATGGTATTCTGTGGTGCAGTCATGGTCCTTAATGAGTTCTATCCACCTTTTTTGTCGCATATTTAACTCCTTTTATGACATCAAATACTTCAAACTTTTGTGATCAGTAAAAATTTGGGTCCAGGACCCATACATGTAGTGTTTCCATATTCTCAAAGCGAATACCACAGCAGCTAACTCCAAGTCGTGCACCGAGTAATTCTCTTCATAAGTCTTTAATTGTCTCGATGTATAGGTGATCATCTTTCCATGTTGCATTAAGATGCACCCCAAACCTTTCCTCGAGGCATCACTATAAACAACGAAACCTTCGGTTCCTGAGGGAAGTGTTAATACTAGGGCGGTGGTGAGCCTCCTCTTTAACTCTTGGAAGCTTTCCTCACATTCCTTCGACCACACCCACTTTTTTATCTTTCCTAGTTAATTATGTCAAGGGGGTTGCAATTAGGAAAAATGCTTCAATGAATCTTCTATAGTATCCCGCAAGTCCTAGAAAACTACGTATCTCGATCACTGAAGTTGGTATCTCCCACTTCAAGACTGATTTGACCTTCTTAGGGTCTAAAAAAACACCTTTAATAGAAATGACATGCCCTAGAAATGTTACCCTTTCCAACCAGAACTCACATTTACTTAGCTTCACATACAGTTGATGGTCTCTCATGATCTGCAAGACCTATCTCAAATGCTCCTCATGTTCCTCAAAGGAGTTTGAGTAAACTAGTATGTCATCAATATATTCTACCATATATTTATCAAGGTACGATTGGAAAACCCGATTCATCAAGTCCATGAAGAGGGCCGGAACATTAGTCAACCCAAACGGTAACACCAAAAATTCATAGTGCCCGTAATGAGTCTGGATTGTAGTCTTTGGTACATCTGATTCCTTAATCTTCATTTGATAGTACGCTGACCTCAAACCCATCTTTAAGAATACTCTAGCTCCCTTTAGTTGATCAAATAGGTCATCTATTTGTGGTAGTGGGTACTTATTGTTCATTACCATCTTATTTAACTGACGGTAGTCAATACAAAGTTTGTGAGTTCCATCCTTTTTTTTCACAAATAGGACTGGTACTCCCTATGTTGAATTGTTGGGTCGTATAAACCCCTTGTCTAGCAAATCATGTAGTTGAATCTTTAACTCGATCAATTCTGCCAGAGTCATCCGATATGGTTGTTGAGCTATAGGTGACACCTCTAGAAAGGTATTTATGGACACTTCCACTTCTCGTGTTTGGGGTAACCCAAGCAGTTCTTCGGGAAACAAATCTGGAAATTTTTTTTTATTACAGGAATATCCTTTAGTCGTGGACTTTCTCCATCATAGTTTAAGATGTAAGCGATTATCTCATACATCCTTTCCTCAATAACTTCTTGGCAGTTACAACCGATACTAGGTTAATTAGGTTGGGAATCCTCTCTCCTTTGAAGACCATCCTCTTACCCTCAGGTATTTGAAATGTGACGGTTTTAGTATAGCAATCTATCTGGAATTTGTACTTACTTAGTCAATCCATGCCTAGGATTACATCAAAATCATGTAATTCTAAGGGTATCAGGTTTACCTCCTACCCATATACATACTATTTGTTTCTACCTTATTTCCCATCGGGGTTCCAATTATGAACCCTTTCTCTATTACTTTAACTCTCTTCCTTATTTTGGTGACTATTCTTCTAGTAATAAATAAATGGGTGGCACTCGGATCAAACAACATATGTACATTAAAGTTATTCATCAGTAGCGTATCTGCCACCACATCAAATGCAACCCTAACCTCTTTCTATGTCAGGTGAAAGATCCTTATTGGGGTTCGGTCATTTTGTGTCCTTGGTCTCCCTCGGCTGGAGTTTGCCCCTGATTGAGAAGATCTCACCAGCCTATTCATTGTGACTGGCTATTGGTGACTCTGATACAGTTGTTTAAAGCTTTGTGCCTGCCCAGTATTCTTGTTGGGACACTGCTTCTCGTAATGGCCTCTCTCGCCGAATGACACCCTTGCCCTAGATATTGATAGTTTCTCCATTTATGGCCTTTTCCTCTACAAACAAAACATCGCCCCGGGGAAACTGAGCAATCTCCAGGGTGCCTCTATTCACACTTCACATAATGAGGATAAGTAACATTCTTTCGATCACTAGTTCCCCCCGAAGAGTTCATCCTTGAATGCGTCTGATCTTTCATCATTCGTCCGTTCGACTGTTGATTGAACAACAGTGTCAATGCTTCTTGCCTTATGTGTGGGTCAAACATTTCACTCTTCATCTTCTTAAAAAATGGTGGCCTACTGACAGAATAGTCCCCATCTTTTTTTTACCTATTCCTTGATACCCTTGTTGGCCCTCTCCAATACAAGCTTCTAAAGCCTAAGATGCTTCAATCAGCTCCCTCATTGTCTTAAACTATAAGGTAATTAACCCTTGTCTCAATTCCTGTCGACATCCATCTCTCAGTTTCTCAATCATATACTCCTCTTTCAAGATGTGGTGTGGGGCAAATAATGAGAGATCATGAAATTGCCTTTCATATTCCAATATTGACATCACACCCTGTTTCAACGCTAAGAAATCTTGCTCTTTCACCTTACGATGATACCTAGAGTAGAATTGGTTCTCAAACGCTGATTTAAAATCTCTCCAAGTCAATATCTCGGTTGCTTGTCTCAGCTGAACAGTTTCCCACCATATCATGGCTCAGTCAGATAATAACTGAGTGGCATAATTTACCCGCAAGTCCTCGGGTATGTTAATCTGGATCATAGTCTTTTTCACTTTCTTGATCCACCTCCTTACTATCTCAGCATCTTGTTCTCCCATAAATGGTTCACAACTCATTTCCCTTATACTTTTAACCAACCGCACAAGTAAACCATGTTATCTGTGGTTGCGACAATTCCTGGGGTTGTCTGTGGAATGTGTAGTAGCTGGAGTTGCCTGAGTTGTGGAGCCAACCATGCCTTTTATTACTGCCTTGACTGTTTAAACCAGAAGTCTTGGGTCTGTATAAGGTGGGGGTATCCCTGATGGAAACGTTGGAGGGGGTACCTCTATTCTTCCTTGTGGTTCCACCCTTGTTGGGTGTACTTCTTTCGTCCAATTTATCATTCGCCCCTCATCAGCTTCCGCGGGTCTTCCCTACAAGGACTTAAATGACCTTACTGAGGTATGAGAAGCAGTATCATTCAATGGGACCTCGTCCTACCAATCATTGGCATTCTAGCCTCTGTTCCTTTCTTCTAAGAAAGGTGGCTCGGTTCGCGTCTCCTGCCTAATGCGTACCATCTTGAAATAAAGCATAACAATAATTTTCACAACATTGCTCAGGATCCAAACCAGGTGCTCTGATACAAACTATAAAGTCTCGAGATTTCTTATTGTTTCATGATCGACTTTAGTGATATTTTTTTTTGTAAGTCAGTATATTCTCGATGCTTCTCACAATAACATTTTGAGGATTAGTAAATAGGTTTCATTCATTAGCATGGCACAATACTCATATGATTGCGTAAATTCAACATCTCCATATAAAAGGTACTTAATACACATACCACACAACATCATATTTACATATACATAGGTTTACATTACATCATATTAACATATGCATAAGTTGACATCCCTATTCTAATATTGTTATTGTTACGAGTTTACACAAAAGTGTCGAACGACAACTATATAACTAGTACATTCGTCCTTTCAAATTACATAACATCTAAAACATGTGAATACATAATTCTTTTCAAAATATGTGGATTTGTAGAACGGGATTTCTTACGCACCTTGTTGATGTGGTGTCCCTATTACAATACAAAGGTAAATGCAAGAATTATAAACAATTTAAAACATAGCAATAGATAACTAAAGGAATATAATGTTACTTGTCATTCATAACCTAAAAGAATATAATCCTTTCATTTCTCCTTACATACGTAATACAACCCATATTAATTTATCAGCTACCAAAGCTAATTATAATATTTAATCCCGGTCATCCATCTCGGATGTCATTAACCAAAACTAATCATCGAACTCAACTCGATCATCACTCTAGGATGCCATTAATCGAAGCTAATTATAATACTCATCTCGACCATCCTTCTAGGATGCCATTAGCCGAAGCTAATCATCAAACTCAACCCAACCATCCTTCTAAGATGCCATTAGCCGTAGCTAATCATAATGTTCATCTCAGTCATCCTTGTAGGACGTCATTAGCTGAAGCTAATCATCAAACTCAACTCAACTCAACTATCCTTCTAGGATGCCATTAGCCGAAGCTAATCATAATGCTCATCTCGACCATCCTTCTAGGATGTCATTAGCCAAAGCTAATCATAATGCTCATCTTGGTCCTCATTCTAGAATGTCATTAGCCGAAGCTAATCATCAAACACAACCCATCCATCATTCTAAGATGCCATTAGCCGAAGCTAATCGTAATACTCATCCAAACATTCCATAATAGTTTAGTATTCACAACAACACAATAATAGATCTTTCATAATGAATTCACTTTGAAGAATTCATGTTATGCTAGAAGGGGGTGGAAACCACCTACCTCTTCCTTCTATGGAGTGCCCTCGTCCGGTCGAAGGTTCGATCCTGGTCTTACCACCTGTCATATCAAATGATCATAATCAGCATACTAGTATCAAGCAATCACATAACCATCATCATACATATCCCAAGAATGCACATGTTCACATTCAAGTGTTCCACACGTTATACAATCATACAATGAACATCATCATATCAAGACACTTCTCTTTATTTTAAATGCGACCACTCACGGACGTCCTAGTGTTTAATTCTTGAATTTCGTAATGAATTAGATCAGACTGATGACAAAATCATCACAAGCATTAAATCATTTATGATATGGAATTCATCAATGAACTAAGTCGCTGCTGTCATAGAAAGTTGTCAGTGAGAACTGGGTAACTGGTGACATAGAAATCATCAGCGAAAACTAGGTCGTTGTTGACATATAGAATCGTCAGCGCATATGATTCACTGTTGATTCAGAAATCATCAACGTAATCCAGTTCTACCGCTGGCGCATGAAATCATCACACACAATTTATTGTTGACTAAAAAATCATTGACGAACACTGCATCGTTGCCGACCCAGAAATCATCAACGCAATCCATGTCTACTATTGGCGTATGAAATCGTCAACACAT
>Ga0307515_10007711_pt1 | contig 21202 bp, 11 predicted proteins | sample 17_EM_MG_FD_194513 | JGI IMG/M metagenome (GOLD analysis project Ga0307515, IMG submission 194513) | Populus trichocarpa ectomycorrhiza microbial communities from riparian zone in the Pacific Northwest, United States - 17_EM | ecosystem: Host-associated > Plants > Roots > Unclassified | place...
GTTGAAAATGCTAAAAACGATGCAAATATATCAAAAATGCATTTTTTTGGGTTTTCATTGTTTTTTTGCTATTTTTGGTTTTTTCTGAAAAATTATCAAAACATGGGTCAAAAATTGGGTAGCAACATGGATTATAAATTGTTAACATGATTACATTAGTTATCTTATTCGAATAATGCTAATACTTGTAAATGTTGTTAGACATTCATAATTATAACTTATGTTAACAACAAATCAAGTTCCTTTCATAGCTCAAGTGTCGGTTATACCATACAGTATGGGCTATGAAAGTGCCAAGTATTTGTTGTACCAAGTGTTATACAATATAAATCTAGATTAACCATTTAACAAGCAAAGTATTAAAAGTGAACAAGATAATAAATATAAAGTATGTTAGTATCCAACATTAAGGTCCATGTTAAGTTTATATTATACTTTTCTTACACCATTAGTTTACCCTTTTCACATTGATATAATAAACTTAGCTAAACATAATGAAAGAAAGAAACATAAATAAACAAGGAAAGGAAATGAAAAGCATAAGCAAGAGATTAACATAAGCAAAACTCAAGCATTACAAAATATAAAGAGAGAGCAAGAGCATGATCTTGATCTGAAAACTAAGATGCCTAAATGCATGGTAAATGCTTCCTTTTATAGGCCAAAATTTGTAACTATTGATTTCTTGACTAATTGTTGAGTGGGTGGCCACATCTTGACTTGGTGATAATCCTTATTTTCTTGTCTGCCAAAAACGTCATTGATAACGTCAGAATTTGAATAGATTCTCCCATGAAATTCTAGGAAATTGTCTCAGCTTTCCAAGAAAAAAAAGATGAGGTCATTTAGACTTTTAGAACTCGAGATATGGGCTGAACATTGAACAGTGTCTGTGCTGCATAACAGATTCAAACTTCTCCGTTGTTGCTACAATTTGTACTTGAAAATGGCCTTTTTAAATCTTGGACTCCCATGAAAGTTTTAGGCCTATGTTTTAGCTTTCCATCCATATATAGCAGACCTAAATCCAAGATCTACAGCTCCAGATATGACCTAATGACTAAACAGTGTTCTAGTTTGGACTGTGATTAGTACTTAAAAGTGCATTTTTATCAAGGTTTTATATCATCATTTTACACTTGAAGTATCAATAATTCCTTAACTAAAGCATGTTTTATAATAACATATTTAATAATATAAGATACCTTTAATTTGTGGTAAATGTTCATTTTAAATGCAAGCCTATCACATAAATGAAAGGATTGATTGATGAGTTTAAGAACTGAAATTGAAAGGATAAAGAGATGTCCAAACTTAGAAAAGAGATGCCGGTGCAGTCGAAACCGGAACACTGTTCGGTAATTAGGTCATATCTGGGGCTGTAGATCTCGGATTTAGGTCTACTTTATATGGATGGAAAGGTAAGACATAGGCCTATAACTTTCATGTGGAGCCAAAGATTTAAAAAGGCAATTTTCAAGTCCAAATTATAGCAACAACAAAGAAGTCCAAATCTGTCTTGCAGCCTGAACACTATTCAGTGTTTAGCCCATATCTGGAGTTTTAGAAGTCCAAATTCCCTCAAAGTTTTTTCCTGGATATCTGAGACAATTTCCTACAACTTTCATGTTTTCAAGTGATTCCAATTCTGACGTTATCAATGATGTTTTGGGCAGACAAGAGAAGATAAGGATTGTCACCAAGTCAAGAGTTGGCCACCCACTCATCAATTAGTCATTAAATCAATAGTTCCCAATTTTGGTCTATAAAAGGAGGCATTTGCCATGCATTTAGGCATCTTGGTCTCTAGATCAAGATCATGCTCTTGCTTTCTCCCTTTGTATTTTTTTTTGTAACGTTTAGGTTCTGCTTTCATTAATATCTTGTTTATGCCTTTCATTTCCTTTCCTTTACTTAGTTAACTTTTATCTTATTTATGTTCTTATTTTGTTTATTTATGTTTCTCTCTTTCATTATGTTTAGCTAAGTTTATTATGTCAGTGTGAAAAGGTTACACTAATGGTGTAAGAATAAGTATAGTGTAAACTCAACATGGACCTTAATGTTTGATACTAACATGTTTTGTATTTGTTATCTTGTTCACTCTTTAATACTTTGCTTGTTAAATGACTAATCTAGATTTATGTTGTATAACATTTGGTACAACAAATGCTTGGCACTTTCATAGCCCATACTGTATGGTATAACCGACACCTATGCTATGAAAGGAACTTGATTTGTTGTTAACATAAGTTATAATCATGAATGCCTGATAACATTTACAAGTATTAGCATTAATTGAAAAGGATAACTAATATAATCATGTTAACAATTTATAATCTGATTGGAACCTCCTTTGTGTGTGGTTTCCAATTGAATAATAATAGTTTATACTATACTTGTTTGACATACCATTAGTGGATCCTCTAACCTTGACATTTGTTGTTATCATTGTTTAATCCTTACGTTAATCTTCCATCCCAAAGTTCTCATCAACTTCTTCTTCTTCTTCTTTACTACTACTACTACTACTACTACTACTACTACTACTAGTAGTATTGTTGTTGTTGTTGTTGTTGTTGTTGTTGTATTATTATCTATAATTTATACAATTAACCTCCCTGTAGTTCGACCCCAGTCTTGCCGGGTTATTTATTACTTCAACACTCCTTCACTTGGGAGAAGACATCAATCTTTTGGTCGTGTCAAGTTTTTGGCGCCGTTGCCGGGGAGGTAAGTTTTGTACAAATTATAATATTTATTTTATTTTCTCTTTTCACTTTTCTTGTATATAACTTTGTTTCTCTTATTTTGTTTCTTCTTCTTTTGTCTTCTTCTTCCTTTTATTCTATTCCTACACGTGCATGAGAGTGTGATCACGTACATTAAGTGGTAGACTTTGGAGGGTATCCTCATCATTTTTAGAAAATATGGCCGAAGAAGATAATCAATCACTTCATAATGAGAATAACCGTGCTAGAACACTTAGAGACCACATGAATCCCACAAGAACAAGTGCACCATCATGCATAGTTTTCCTCCGTGATGCATCTCATTTTAATTTTAAGCCAGGCATTATTCAACTTTTACCTTCTTTTCATGGCTTAGATTTAGAAAATCCATACTTGCATTTAAGGGAATTTGAGGAAGTCTGTAACACCTATAATGACTCAAATTGTATCATGAATACCATCAGATTAAAGCTTTTTCCTTTTTCATTAAAATATAAAGCTAAAACATGGCTACAAAATTTGAGAACTGGATCCATTTGTGCTTGGGATGAAATGCAACAACATTTTTTAAAGAAGTTTTTTCCATCTCACAGAACAAACTCTTTCAAAAAACAAATCACCACTTTCACTCAAAAACTAGGAGAAACATTTTTAAGGTAAATGGACATCGTTATGGGGCCTTTGATATTGAGAATCCAAAGAATGACAATGTTTTCAAGGTAAATGGACATCGTTTGAAAGCTTACTTTGATAAATTTCCTAGTGAAAATGAATCCACTGGTTTGAATGATCTTGTCGATAAAGGTTGATTATTTTGTTTTTCTCACATTGTTTTTATGTTTTTTTTGTGACTCTTGGTTTGCTAGTCTCTCTCACCCTTGTTAAATGGCGGATAACGGTACTCCATGACTCTTAAGTCAGTTCTTTCAGTTTCCCATGATAACTGATATCTATGTATATATTTGTTCAATTCTTTTGATATTAAATGGTTAAATGTTCAATTCCCATGATAACGGATAACGGTTAAATGGTTTGCTAGTCTCTCTCACCCCGGTTATGGGGCCTTTGATATTGAGAATCCAAAGAATGACAATGTTTTTAAGGTAAATGGACATCGTTTGAAAGCTTACTTTGATAAATTTCTTAGTGAAAATGAATCCACTGGTTTGAATGATCCTATCGATAAAGGTTGATTATTTTGTTTTTCTCACATTGTTTTTATGTTTTTTTTTTGTGACTCTTGGTTTGCTAGTCTCTCTCACCCCGGTTAAATGGCGAATAACGGTACTCCATGACTCTTAAGTCGGTTCTTTCAGTTTCCTATGATAACTGATATCTGTGTATATATTTGTTCAATTCCTTGTTCCTTCTCTTCTCTTTGCATCTCTTTTCCACTTCTCATCTTAAAAAATGGACACCACTCTTGAAAAATTGAAAAAGTATTTTCCTGCTTTGCCTCAAAATTCGATTACAAAAATTTACCAAGTTAGGTGTGCAAGATTGAGGTTGTTAATGAACCATGGAATTCCTAAAGAGATTCGCTAGTTAATTGAAGCAAAGGTTCGATTATCAGGTGAGTCTTCAAATTCTTTCATTTCACACATGCCTGGAACAGGTAAAAGCACTTTTGCAAAGAAACGTCGTGCAAAACGACTAAAAGTCTGTCATCGATGTGCCAGATGGACTTGCAATGCACTATCATTCTTTAGGAATGGTATCTGTAAACCGTGAAGATAAAATACTATTCATTAAGGATGGCCTGAGTAAGGAGTCTTTAGATAATCTTCTATTGACTCTTGAGACGCATCCTAGTAGAGATCTGCATCGTGCAATTAATGATTTATGGCCACTATTCCATAAAGAACATGCTCGACATAGTCTTGGGAATCTAACTAAAAAAGACCATGTTTGCCAGTTTTTAAGAAAACTGGATGGGAAGCCTACCCCGACCTATAGAGAGCGTTTAAGCCGTTCTTGGACGTAAAACCAAGGGAAGATGTGAGCCATAATCACAACTATGATTTGAGCCTTCATTTATGAATCTTTGTGTCTTTTGGTTTTATTATTGTGTTTTGTTGTTTCTTATATTTGTTTAAGTGTGTTTTAGGTTTGTCAGTGTTTGTTATTTCAGGTGATGTCTTCTATACTCTATTTTTCTACTTTAGGACATTAAGGACAATGTCTCGTTTTGGTTGGGGGAAGAGGGTAGTAGTTGACAAAAAAAAATTAACTAACTATGTTTTCTATTTCATAAAGCATGTGCAAAACTATTGTTACTAAGATGGCATAGTAAAGGAGCTTTTTTGTTAAAGTGACTCTTGAGACGCAACTTAGTAACCATTCTTAACAAGGTCTATCATAATACTTCTTGAAATATTCAGGTTTACAAACTCTCACATTGTTATCACTTAATTCTGCTCATATACTCATTTAACATGTATTCTTAAACCTTAATTTTCACACACACACTTTAACATATATTGTGGGTTGCATATTGGATTATTAAATTATTTATGTTCTTTTGTTAAAGGTAACAACTAAGGGAAAGAGATAGTATATAATTTGAAAAAAAAAAGAAGAAAAAAGAAGAAAAAAGGAAAAAAAAGAAAAAAAAATGATAATAATAAAAATGTAGATAAGTTTGGTTTCGTAGCCTCCCTAACATAAGCAATTAAGCCCGAAGGGGTGTTTTAACACCTAATACCCTAAAGTCAACTGACTTAGAAGCTATTGGCCCAACGTTTGTTACATGGGTTGAGGAGAAAAGCTTAAGGGAATCAAACATTGCACTATCTATGTATCAGTATCTTCAACCCGAGTTACTAAGCTCGTAGGGGTGTCTCAACACCTAATGCCCTAAGACCAACTGGTCTGGGAGTCATTAGCCGAAAGCTCATTACATGGGTTAAAGATGCATTGTGTTTTAAGTTACATGTATTATATATTAAAAAAACAAAAAAAAGATACAAAAATCGCAACCCAAGGAAGTTAACCTTAAACATTAGAACAAAAATTTTGTTTTCTTCCAAGAAAAGCCCCATAACTATGTGTTGATATATTGAGTACAAAAGAAAGGTTTACTAATATCTTGTTTAAAAGGTATTAAGCAGACATATAAATTTAATGAGAGTTTGTTTATCTGGATAAATTAATGGAAGTTGAATGATGAATACCTTTCTTTGTGGAATTTGCAAATTGTTTTTCTATTTTAACGCTTTGATTACTAGGGACTAGTAATAAGCTGGTTGGGGGGTGTGATTAGTATTTAAAAGTGCATTTTTATTAAGGTTTTACATCATCATTTTACACATGAAGTATCAATAACTCCTTAACTAAAGCATGATTTATAATAGCATATTTAATAATATAAGATACCTTTAATTTGTGGTAAATGTTCATTTTAAATGCAGGCCTATTACATAAATAAAAAGATTGATTGATGAGTTTAAGAACTGAAATTGAAAGGACAAAGAGATGACCAAACTTAAAAAAGAGATGCTGGTGCAGTCCAAACCAGAACACTGTTCGGTAATTGGGTCATATCTGGGGTTGTAGATCTCAGATTTAGGTCTACTTTATATGGATGGAAAGGTAAGACATAGGCCTACAACTTTCATGTGGAGCCAAAGATTTAAAAAGGCCATTTTCAAGTCCAAATTGTAGCAACAACAAAGAAGTCCAAATCTGTCCTACAGCCTGAACACTATTCAGTGCTTGGCCCATATCTGGAGTTTTAGAAGTCCAAATGCCCTTAAAGTTATGTCCTGGATATCTGAGATAATTTCCTACAACTTTCATGTTTTCAAGTTTCTGACGTTATCAATGACGTTTTGGGCAACAAGAGAAGATAAGGATTGTCACCAAGTCAAGAGTTGGCCACCCACTCATCAATTAGTCATCAAATCAATAGTTCCCAATTTTGACCTATAAAAGGAGGCATTTGCCATGCATTTAGGCATCTTGGTCTCTAGATCAAGATCATGCTCTTGCTTTCTCTCTTTGTATTTTTTTTGTAATGTTTATGTTTTGCTTTCATTAATATCTTGTTTATGCCTTTCATTTCCTTTCCTTTACCTAGTTAACTTTGATTACTAGGGACTAGTAATAAGCTGGTTGGGGGGTGTGATTAGTACTTAAAAGTGCATTTTTAAGTTCATTAATATCTATTTTAACACTTTGATTACTAGGGACTAGTAATAAGCTGGTTGGGGGGTGTGATTAGTACTTAAAAGTGCATTTTTATGAAGGTTTTACATCATCATTTTACACATGAAGTATCAATAACTCCTTAACTAAAGCATGATTTATAATAACATATTTAATAATATAAGATACCTTTAATTTGTGGTAAATGTTCATTTTAAATGTAGGCCTATCACATGAATAAAAGGATTGATTGATGAGTTTAAGAACTGAAATTGAAAGGACAAAGAGATGGCCAAACTTAGAAAAGAGATGCTGGTGTAGTCCAAACCAAAACACTGTTCGGTAATTGGGTCATATCTGGGGCTGTAGATCTCAGATTTAGGTCTACTTTATATGGATGGAAAGGTAAGATATAGGTCTACAACTTTCATGTGGAGCCAAAGATTTAAAAAGGCCATTTTCAAGTCCAAATTGTAGCAACAACAAAGAAGTCCAAATCTGTCCTACAGCCTGAACACTATTCAGTGCTTGGCCCATATCTGGAGTTTTAGAAGTCCAAATGCCCTCAAAGTTATGTCCTGGATATCTGAGACAATTTCCTACAACTTTCATGTTTTCAAGTGGTTCCAATTCTGACGTTATCAATGACTTTTTGGGCAGGCAAGAGAAGATAAGGATTGTCACCAAGTCAAGAGTTGGCCACCCACTCATCAATTAGTCATCAAATCAATAGTTCCACTTGTTTATTTATGTTTCTCTCTTTCATTATGTTTAGCTAAGTTTATTATGTCAATGTGAAAAGGTTACACTAATGGTGTAAGAATAAGTATAGTGTAAACTCAACATGGACCTTAATGTTTGATACTAACATGTTTTGTATTTGTTATCTTGTTCACTCTTTAATACTTTGCTTGTTAAATGACTAATCTAGATTTATGTTGTATAACACTTGGTACAACAAATGCTTGGCACTTTCATAACACAAACCGTATGGTATAACCGACACCTGTGCTATGAAAGGAACTTGATTTGTAGTTAACATAAGTTATAATCATGAATGTCTGACAACATTTACAAGTATTAGCATTAATCGAAAAAAATAACTAATGTAATCATGTTAACAATTTATAATCTGATTGGAACCTCCTTTGTGTGTGGTTTCCAATTGAATAATAAGAGTTTATACTATAGTTGTTTGACATACCATTAGTGGATCCTCTAACCTTGACATTTGTTATTATCATTGTTTAATCCTTATGTTAATCTTCCATCTCAAAGTTCTCATCAACTTCTTCTTCTTCTTCTTTATTACTACTACTACTACTAGCATTGTTGTTGTTGTTGTTGTATTATTATCTATAATTCATACAATTAACCTTCCTGTGGTTCGACCCCGGTCTTGCCGGGTTATTTATTACTTCGACACTCTTGCACTTGGGAAAAGCCATCAATTTTTTAGTCGTGTCAGACTGAACCAACATCTCTTTTCTAAGTTTGACCCTCTCTTTGTCTTTTCAATTTCAGCACTTAAACTTATCAATCAATCCTTTCATTTATGTCTCTTTTTCACATTTAGTAACTCTAATTAACCAAATATAAAACTACTTAGAAAAACACTATTCACTATAAATAAAAATATTGTTCATGATGTTTTTCTCATAAAAAATCATTCAATTGGCTATTAAAGAAAGTAAGTTTTTTTACAAAATCTAGTAATCATTACCAAACTGATTAGAAATAAATAAGTCTTTGTAATATCAATAAAAACAATATTTTTATGTATCAATCAAAACAAAATTAGAAAATATCATAATATTAAAACAAATTCAAAAAATATATAAAAAAATTTTAAACATTAATAAAGCATGAATGAACAGGCCACCAAAGTTTAAAAAAGGATGAACATGTTTTTTTTTTATGAAACAAATTCATACCAAGATCATTGAAATATAGCTTGGTTAAGTTTTTTTATTTAATTTAGTTTGGGTCATATCCAACCAATTCAATTCTATTTTAATTTTTAATTTTTAATTTTTAATTTTTAATTTTTAATTTTTAATTTTTTTTACTAAAATTGTTTAACAAACTCAAAAAATCATTTTATTTTATTAGTTTAAGTCAATTTTGATAAATATTCTAAAAACATTGTGCTTATTTCTATAAAATGGTCGTCACAATATTTTGGACTATTATACCAACAGCTAAAATAATACAAATCGCATCTCCCATAATATTTGCAAACACTCCTCCACACAAACACTTATTCGATTATAATTTAGTCTCTATATTTTGGTAACAGTAATTAATTAATCTCATATTTTCAATAACTATATGTTTAATTCTTATATTTTTAAAGTTACATATTGTTTAGTTCTTTTTCAATTAATATGTTTTTTCTTCTTTCTTAAAAAATTGAATAAGGAAAAGAAAAGTACGCAGTTGGAGAAATTTCATTAGGAAGGAAGGCATTTTTTAGAGAAAAATATAGTAAATGGAGGGTGGTCAACACTAGTTAATAGACTGTTTAGTTATCCATGATACTTTAAGGACTGAATAATTAATTTTAATAAATTACAGGGCTAAGTTATACTTAAATCTTCATTAACATATGGGACTTTATTATATGTTTTTTGAAGGAGAATTTGTACATGCAACAATCTTTATTATTCCTTCATTAGAATTCAAATCTAGTTTTAAGAATATATATATATAAAGGATTCAATTCTGTGGACTCAATATTCCACATGCAAAAGCTGATAAAATGAAAAAAAAAAAGAAAAGAAAGGAGAGAGGCAACAATATTCCCAAAACGGGAATATATATATATATATACACACACACACCATTATATTAAATTGAAGGGTGAAATTACAAACAAAAAAACTTTTATAAAAGGTAAGGAAAAAAAATAAAAAATCTTAAGAATAAGGATCAAATTGAAATCATAAGAATAAGAATTTATGAAGGTGATTTTTTACATTAAAAAAATCCTAAATATAAATTAAAAAATTTATACACGCATCAAATTAAATAAATCATGAACATTATATAAATAAATGAAAAAAAAGTCATTACAAAAAAATAAACCACCCTGGTTATGTTTAATGAATTTGATTTTTAATATAAAATAACCTTATGATATTTTACTTTGAATTATAATTTAAAAGTTGTTTTTTATATAAAAAAAAATCTTATTAAAGCAAATCACAAGGCAAGTTGAAGCATTGATTCCCTCCATAGACAAGAATCTTATTATCAGTGCCATTATGAACGTTTTGAACGTTTTGAGAATACTGTAATTTTGCAGACTTTTTTTAGTCGAATGCAAGAACAAGACTCACTGGTTATTTTATTGATTCAAGAAAGTAAAAAGAGAGTCATCTTAGGCTTGTGTTCATGATCATGTTCGTGAGGTGGGTAAGAAAACATAGCATCCTATAAAAAGGCTTTTGTTAGTACAGGACTCTTCGGTTTCAAAATGAGCAAAAGATTAGTGAAGGCATTTTTGGATGTTAAGTTCCTAGCAAAGGACTAGGTGGCACCTAAAATAACAACAGCAATAATAATAATTGTTTGTTGTTGGGGCAATAATAATAATAATATCATCTTGTCTTAGACAAATGAGTGGTTAATCTTGACTTAATCTTGTATAGGAATAAATAATTTCGTGTTTCTATTCAACTAGAATTCAATTATTTTTTTCTAGGAAAAAAAATATTCTTCCTTGTAAAACAAAATCAACTATATATTTATTAATTAAGTTTATATCTTGACGTTTCTTTCTCATTCAAGTTCTACAAACAAAATAATTGATGAATTCTATTTCTATTTATGAAGGTCAATACTTTTTCATGGAAAAAGGCAAAACTAGAATTGCCGTGTCTGGTTGCAAACAAACAAATCTTAGTTGCAGATCTCCCAAGAGTCCACACTTCAAAGCCCGCACTTTACAAAAACTAATATACAAGCTTTTTCTACCCTTTTTTTTATATAAAAAATTTTCAATCTAGAAATCAAAATACTTGGACACATAATTGATATTTTATTAAAATATAACTAAAATTAAGATATTTAAACTTATAATATTAGGATGCCCTTGGTTATGTTCATCAACTTTGTTTCTCAGAATAATTTTTTTTGAGAGCTTATTATAAATTCTATAAAAGAAATTACTAGGTGAATAATATGTGAATGTAAATGTAATTGAGATTAGTTTATAACAAAAAAAAAAAAGTAATTGTGTGTTTTTCCTCTAATATATGTATTACAATCTTTCCTTTATCGAATCAATTTCATAACTAATTTGGGTTGTTCTGTGGCAGTTTCAATGATTTATATAGTTATTGATAACTTTTACTTAACTGGTAATAACTATGGTTAAATTATTAGGTAAGATTTTAATATATAATTTATATTATTTTTTAATAAGTTTGATGCTATGTTTCTATTGCATATGCTTATGTGGTTTCGGAAATGGGCCTGGCAATGCCGCTTAAGATCTTGAATAAATGTTCTTGAAAAAAAAAAAAACAATTGCACTATGTGAATCATGGTATAATTGAGTATACACCAACAATAACAGCAACACTGATAGCCTAAATTTTGTTAATGCTCAAAACGTTTTTTTAGAACATTTTCTTTGACACCATGGAGTTTCACTAAAATTAGGTCTTCTAAGCAAGGTTCCATCCTATTTCGTCTGAAATAGACAGTATATCTTGTATTATTAAAAAAAAAAAAAAAATTGATGTCACTTAGAATCTCAGCTCATTATGAATTTCTTGCTAAAATTTGAGCCAAGTTGTTTCTCCTGAGTTATAACTAGTTATAATTCTGAACAAGTAAATAAATTGATTTTATTTAAATTATATAAAAAAATAAAGCTTGATTTTTTATTTAAAAAGCTTGCTTTTAACCTATTTTTTATCTAAAATATTTATAAAACACTCTATAAACCTTATTAAACCAATACAGTTAAGAAATCAAAACAAAGAGCACTCTACTATCCCTGTTTTTGTCCTATATTTATGTGTTTTGATTTGGACAACTACTCTATTATCCTCTTTTTTCATACTAGCTTTCAAATTAGTTTTTTAAAAAATTAATTTGAAATAAAAATAAAATAAAATTTAATTTAATGTTTTTTAAGATACTTTATAAGAAACAAGAGCAAACACGTTATTTCTCTCCTTATTCGCTGCTGTCAGGGTTTCAAACGAGTATGGAAAAAAAATAAAAAAATCAAACGAGCATGGCTATCAAAAACTAAAATTCAAAATATAGAGAAAAATACTATTGGAGTCCACAGTAAATCTGTGTTTGAATGAACAATAATTTAATCAATTTTTTTTTGATATTATATTATAAAAGTGTCCAAAGAAATTCCAAATAAAAGAGACACAAAAAAAATCCCAATCAAAGAGATAAAAAAAACAGAGTATTTTTATCGAAGGCACAAGAAAATCCCACTCAAACATGTTGTTTTCTTTGCTCTCCTCCGATCTTTCAATGTCTTCTTCCGTTTCTGCCGCCTCCCTCAACCTCTCCTTCTATTTCCACGTCCTTTCCTTTATTTCTGTCTTTCCTTTTCTTTTCTTTTCTTTTTAAAGCCTTTTTAACCTTTCTATCCTTTCCTAGTGGGTAGACAAAGTTGAACACGTGGCGACCATCTATTAGCTTTTGAGATTACCTTTATCTCCATGTCACTATAAAATATAAGAGCATCTCGAATGCAAAATCCTATTTTGAAAAGCTAAATTGATAAAATAGTATTTTGAATAGTGTAAATATAGCTTTTTTTACCATATCTATTCCAATGGAAAAAAGCCATTTGAAGAGTCATTTATATTGGAGTGGAAGAAACAAGTGTCTTATTATTTCTTAATAAATTTGATGTTACTTTTTTTTCCACATGTCTACATTTAATTGGTTTATTTTTTTAGTGGCCTCACTTTGTTGGTTTTGGCTCTTTGAAGAGATATGTAGGAATAGCATTTGTGGGAGAGAAAAGTCATTTGAGCATTTTGTTTGGCTTTCCCCTTGGAGTGTGCAAAACAAGCAAAGAAAAGCTAAAATATTAGTTTTTTATTTTTGACTATCCATTTAGCTTCTCCATTAGAGATGCTCACATGTGGAGATGAGGTTGAACATGTGGAGATAATCTATTGGTTCCTTGAATTACCTGGTCCTTTCTCATAAACATAGTTCTTTTAGCTTTTCTTCAATACTGGCCCCAACGTGACCTTCCTTTCTTCCTTCTTTGTCCCATCCTTTTCTTTCTCCTTTGATCATGCCGTGATTTTAGGGGTTTTGTTTTATTCTTTCTTCTTTGTCCCATTCCTTTCTTTCTTCTTTTGTCATGCTGTGATTTTAAGAATTTTATTTTAAGTGTTCGAATAAGTAGATGTTTTTTATAATATTTTTTATTTAAAAATATATTAAAATAATATTTTTTTTATTTTTTAAAAACTATTTTTAATATCAATATAAAAATAAATAAATAATAATTTAGAATATAAAAATTTATTTTATATCCTATCATTAGCTGGAAATCGCATAATGTAATGATCAATATTATACGATGATAGACAAATTTGGGGTTGGCTGAAGGCCGGGATTCTATTGGTTAACGTATGTAGTAAAATTAAATGTTTCACTATAAATGACAATATTGATACCTTTAAATGAATAAATGATTTTAATATCGTTAAAAGATGTTTTTACCTTGTTATTTGTTTAAATATGGTATACCCAAGTTCCGGCGAACACCGGGAAGTCTCCATTTTTAACACAGAAAATACTAGAGTTAGGGGTTGTTTGCATGAAATCTAGCTAAGTTCTTGCATAAATTAAGAGGTTATAAAATTATTCGAGAATTTCTAAAATTTCGTTAAATAGATTTAGAGTTTAGGAATTTATTGTCTTAAGATTTGATCATTTTTTGTTTTGAATAATTTTTAAAAGGTTGGGTTGTTGCAAACTAGAAGTCGTTCAATTGTCTGTTCTTCAACGGTAATTCACATGAACTACTAGTAAAAAAATCTCACAAGTCCCTATTTAGGAGAAAGAGATTGTTATGCCTGGAGTGTTATCTCTTTATTCTGTTACATACGTAGTTTTTCTGTTTAACAGATAACTCCTAAAAAATAAGAGGCATAACTTATTATTTATAAGAAAATCTGAAAAACTCTATAAATTGACAAAATATCAATTTCCTTCTTGAATAATATCTATATATTAATTTAAGATAAATTTATAAATTAACTCAATCAAGTTCTTACTTGATTTTTCTAGATCTGAAAATATAATCTTTGTATTAATTATATTATAGTCTTTAATTTCTAAAATATATTTTAATCAATCTATATTTAATTAAATCATCACAATTTAATTCTTAATATATATGACCAGGTTTTAATATATTGACCAAATATAAATTTTTGAGTTAGGGATAACTTTCCATAATTCTCTCAAAAACAGGTAGCCATGCGCAGATCTTCATCTCTCTTTAATTTCCCGTTACCCATTTCCCCTCTTCCCATCTTCCTTCCATCGAATCCAATTCATAAATAATTTGGGTTGCTTTTTGTGGCAATTTCAATGATTTACACAGCTATCGATAACTTTTTTGGCTGTTAATATCGTAGTCTTCTCTAAAAAGCCAATGTCATGGCATTTCCATGCTTTCTAAAGAAATAATTTATTTATTTATTAAGTAATTCATTTAGTTTTTTCAATATTTAATTTAATTTATATTCTTAATAATAATTTTAATTCAAACAACAAGACAGCATAACACCAAATAATTATCTTTGAAGGCTTGAAGGCTTGTATACCTTTATATATCTTAGATATCATTTTATTCTTTGTTCTTTATTTTTAATAAAAAATTTCTTTTAATCAATTTATTAAAATAATATTTAAGTGATTGTTCAATTATTTAATTGTTTTCAAGAAGATTAGGAATTTTTATTATGATATTTTTATTACTTTATAAATAATTATGTGTTAGGGACATTTAAGCAAAATAATGTTACTCATAAAAAATATATTTTTTTTAAAATAAAAATATGCTTGAATTAAAAATTTATGTTTTTAATTAAAAAAATATTTTTTTAGTTCAAATTATTACAGTTTCTTAGGATACTTTTCCTGGTTGTTATTACTTTTTATATCATCAAAAACTCTATTTTTTTAGAAAAATACATGAATCAGACTAGAGAATTTTGATTATATATATATATATATATATATATATTGTCTATAATTTTATTTTGAGTGTTTTCTATGAATATATTGCATAATTAAATAAAAATTATATTAAAGAAGTTAGATTATAAAAAGTATCTCGGGACAACGTTGGGCGTAGCTACACTAATTTTTAAGGTTCTATTTGATTTTACGTTTCAAAAGTATTTTTGAAAGTTTTTTTTTTTTTTTTAAATTAATATTTTTTTGGTGTTTTCAAATAATTTTGATACGCAAATGTCAAAAATAATTTTTAAAAAATAAAAAAAAAAATATTATTTTGATGTATTTCAGAATGAAAAACGTTTTAAAAAATAACGACAACCTCATTCTAAAAAACCCTCTTAGATTGCTTTGATCTACTGGTTTGGATAGCTTTCACAATCATAATTTTTTTAAAAAAATACAATAAAATAAAAATAGCAAAACAAGAAGAAAGGACAACAGCATTAATTAGCTGCTTAATACATTAATTAGCTGCGTATTACATTTTTATTATTGTATTTTAAATATATGATTTTGCAATGGTAGGAGTTCTTAGTCTGCATGAACAGCAGAACACCACATGAACAGCAGAAGAAAGGCTGCCCTCTTCCTGGAACTTCCTTGCTGCTGGCTTTGGTGATTTGTTCACACTACCAATCTTTCCTTAACAACTAAGTAGTTTTTTTTTAAAAAAAATGGATTGATTTTAACCACATATTTTTGCCGAGTCTCAATTCAACCTCTTTCCTTTAAAAAAATCTGCAATTAAGCTTAAAAAAAATTCAATTATGCAAAAAAAAAAAGTTCAAATACTAGATCGAAAACTTTCAAAAACTTTATTATTAATATCTACATGTCTAGTGAATAGTAATGAGCATAAAACTCCTTTTTCCTTTAATTTATACTATAATTTTGTATTGTGACACATACTTTTTTAAAATATTTTTTATTTAAAAATTTATTAAATATTATATATATATATATATATATAAAAAATAACAAGAAATATTAAAAAATATATTAATTTAATATTTTTTAAATTAAATATAATTATAAAAAGCACTCAGACACAGTTAAAAAAAAAAAACAGTCTCCTCCCTGTTTTTGTCCTCTGTTTATGTGTTTTGATTCTGACAACTACTCTATTATCCTCTTCTTTCATGCTACTTTTCAACTTTCTACAAGACTGCCCCTACGTGACCTTACTTTCTTCCTTCCTTGTCCCTTTCCTTTCTTTCTCCTTCTTTTCTCTCCTCACTTGAGCGTGTGACACGGATGGTACTCATAGACAATTACTTTTAATTGCTTGAGTTTGATCCTTTGTTGTGTTCGTTCCATTAATTCTACTTCTTTGCAAGTCTTTTCCCTTGATGATCTGTTTTTTTTTTTTTAAAAAGAAGAAAACTAAAAAAAACATTGACCGATCACAGCTTAGGTTAATTATATTTGTTGTTGGAAGCGAGCTGGTATCATCCATGGAGGCGTCTAAGTGATTATCCTGAACCTTTCATTCGTTTCTTTCTTTGCTAGGTGAGTTCTTTTACACATTATTTTTCTTTATTTCTTTGTCACTGTCTCTATATTACTACGCATAGTATCTTAATTATGTCATCAAAATGCTTAGACCTTGCCTTGTTGCTTTTGAAGCTGGATTCCATACAGAGCTAAAGGCCTTCTCCACTTCATTGAGCAATCAGTACCAGTGTTTTTCTCACGTATTTTCTCAATTAAGGTAATGAAATTCCAATTCCCATTCTCTCTGCGCCTCTTTTACTTGCGATGACTCACTCTCACGTTCTGTATCCTTGTTTCTCTGATTTTCGCACATAATTAGCTGCTTATTACTTTTTTATTGTTGTGTTTTAATTATATGATTTTACTATGGTAGGAGTTCTTATTCTGCGTGAACAGCAGAACACCACATGAACAGCAGAAACCATTCAGAAAATTCTTGGATCTATTGATTGTTTTCTAGCTAATAGTCTTTTTCTCTCATTCACTCGGTTTCTTTGGGTGCTGACTAGTTGTTTATGGTCAAGTAATAATCTCTTCTTTTGTTCTACTGAAATTCTTGACGTTTTGGTTGGGAATAAGTTTAGCTTCTTTTGCTTGTCTAGAAAATTGAGGAAAAGTAACCAATGTTGAACACGTGGCGACCATCTGTTTTTTTTGTTGAGTTTCCTTCAGTAATTCTACTTTTTTGCAAGTCTCTATATTATCTTAATTATGCCATCAAAATGCAATATTTTGAATGGGAATTACTGCTTTGACTCACAAGTGTCAGTTAGTAAACTATTTTTGTTGGTATACTTTATACCTTGTCTTGTTGCTTTTGAAGCATAATTTAATTGTTTGCAGGGCTTTATTTATGTTATAGGTCAATCATATTTACCTGAATGTGTGATACAGAGATGGTCATCATAGAAAATTATTTTTAATTGCTTGAGTTCGATTGTTTGTTGAGTTTCTTTCGGTAATTCTATTTTTTTACAAGTCTTTTCTCTTGTTGAATTGTTTTTTTAAAAAAACAAAAACTAAAAAAAACTTTGACTAATTTGATAAAAAAACCTAGTTGTAAACCACAACCTGTTTTCAGCCCATTTTAACCAAAATCACCTAGAAAATTGGTGATCAAAATCCCCAATAACAACTTTCTCTTTCTAAAACAAAATATGGTGATCCTCTCTCTCTCCTAAAAAAAAACTAAAAACAGAGGAAAATAAAGTTTGGTATCAAAATACAATGATGAAAAATTATAGGGACTAATATGAACTTTGCAAACAAATTGCAAAGCCACAACTTATTTTAGTCGAGTTTTTCACTTCAGTCCTATATCTTTCAATTCAACCCTCATCCTTGAAAAAATATGCAATTAGGCTTTAATTTGGATTTAAAAGAGCTCAATTGTGAAAAAAATAATTGAGTACCAAATTGAAAATTTTCAAAAAATTCACTATTAATATCCAAATTCCATAGTGAAATGAATATAAGTGAATAGTGATGAAGAGAGAACTCCTTTCTCTTTTAATTTATACTATAATTTGGTATTGTGGCACACACTTTTTAAAAATATTCTTTATTTAAAAACAAATTAAAATATTATATATGAATATACATTTTAGAATTTAATAACTAATTTATTAAATTTATGTGAATTTGGTCAATATTTTAATAGACCACTATTTTTTAATTAATAAGAATTAATGGTGAAATTTATTGCGGTGAGATGTTAATTAATTAAATTAAATTTAATCATATTAAGTGTACGCTAATATGTTAAAGCGATATCATTTATCTTAAATAAATAATAAATATGTTAATTTTGTGTTGGATTAAGTTTGGATCCAACCAATATAAAATAAAATAAGAGGTCCAAGTGTATACGAAGCAGATCAACAGGTACGAAACTAAAGCCTCTTCCAATTACCAAATGCCCGCAGCAAACCACGGCTGCAAGTGCGAAGCATATTTGTTAATAATCACATGTTGACCTATAAGTTGATAATGTTTTTCTAAATTAGCCCTTTGGTAAGGTCTAACAATTATAATAGGAAGGAAACAATTTATTCACCAATGTCCTTTTCCTTATTTTAAATAAAAATTGAATTCATTAAAATATTAATAGTTAAGGATACACACCCTTGAATTGCTTTTGTACATGCAGCCAATAGACTAGACCATGCACCTAAAAAATTGAAGGAATCTCAAATTTTATTGGTACTAAGTATCACAAACAAAAATATAATAAATAAAAATAAATAGTAAAAGTAGTAAATAGAAATGAATTAATAAATAGCGGGCTCCATAGTTTCTAACGGCAAGGTCCTTTCTATACACATAGAAATGCAGCCCCTTACTTGATGGAATCAATGCTAATGTTAACATTTTGGCTCTACCCATGAATTTCCTAGTAGTTTACAGTAACAGTACTATTTAATTATGCAGATTAGCTGACCTTTTGAGTCCATTCTTGCAACAGTAGATGCGTTCATTTTTGACCTTTTAATTTAAATAAGATTTGTCATGCTTAACATATTATTATTTGCTACCAATGGGGAATTCTTTAGCATTTTCAATCAAAAATTGAGAATTGAGATAACTGAATTTGCACATATAGCATAATTTTAAAACCTGGTCTGACTCTACAAGTAGAATAAGGATCCAATAGACCCGGGGTTGGAACCAAGCCGGGTTTAAAAAAAATAAAAGAAGCTTCTGGGTTGGAATAAAAAATTGAGAATTGAGATAACTTAATTTCTGTTTGTTCAAGCTTCTGGGTTTCCTTTGCATAAACAATTCATAATTAAAAGAAGCTTAGCTTTCGGCCTAGCTTCCAACCTGAGCTAGAACGGAGACTCGAATCTTTCGATATCTTCATCAACAAACTGATCATGGAAGACCACCATACCATGGTGTATCTTGTACCACCATATCAAAAGATGAGACATTGCTTCTTTTTGTTGTCTTTTAAAAAGTCTTATGCTCCACTAATTTCCTCACCCAAAGGCATAAGATTTTAAAAAGAAAGGAAAAGAAAAACTGGCCCCTCTAAACACCATCCCGTTTGCAATCCAATATTACAAAGAAGTGGAAAGTAAAAGGAAGGAAATGATTATGTTTATGTCTCTTTTACTTTCGAAACAATGAAAGCAAAAGCATTAGGAGGACACAGTAAGTTTGTCATCTAATTTCTTGCCATAACCTTCACATTTCATCTTTCAGCCGTTTCTTTTCACTCAAACTATCTCCGGACCAGTTGTTGATTTTGGATCATTTCCCAATTGAGGACGGAAGACTACGGGGATTGAAGCAGACTTCAAGAGGTAAGAACCTGCTCTTATATCATGCAAAGAAAAAGATAAAATCAGAATAGCAAGACAAGAAGAGAGAACATGAGCTAAAGCTGCATAAATTAGCTGCTTAATAAAAAGAATACAATTGTATGATTTTACAATTGTATTCATAGGAGATCTTAGCCTACATGAACAGCGTAACACCGCATGCACAAGCCTCTTTGTTTGAAAGTAACAGCACTCTGGATGCCATCAAAAACCTAGTTCTTTTATTATTATTATTATTATTATTATTATTGTTAATTTGTATAATGTAATAGGTCAATCATATTACTTGAGTGTGTGACACAGAAATGCTTCTCATAGACAATTACTTTTATTTTTTTGAGTTTGATTCTTTGTTGAAGTCTTATATTTCTCTACCCTACTTGTTGCATCAAGTGATTTTTTGAGATCATTTCCCAATTGAGGACGACAGACTATGGGAAAGAGGAGATTGGTTGTGGTGGGGATTGAAGCTGTGATTTGGGATCGCTTCAGGATCTTCTGCTGATAGGTTTATCCAGCAGACTTCAAGAGGTAAGAACCTGCTCTTATATCATGTAAAGAAAAGGAACAGATCAGAGTTGCTAAACATGAAAAGAGAACAATAGCTAAACCTGCATAAATTAGCAGCTTAATAAAAAGAAAACAATTTTATTGTGATGATTTGGAAATAAAAGAGAATAGAAAAAGACAACAAAACTCTTGGAGGCTTAGAAGTAGGTATAAATAAATGAACGGTATTGTAGTAATTGAACAAATAGTTCATAAATATAAATAGAAAAAAAAAAGAGATTTGAATTCTTTTGCTGCAGGGGTTCACAAATTTGAAAACATTACGCGTGGAATCCATGCCTGAGACGAGGTGTATATTGAAGGGTCTCGTGCTGAGCAAATTGACTACTTTGGAGGTAATCTATCTGGATAAAAATTAGACAAGTTTGTCCACTAAAACAACTTTGCACGTAATAAAAAATATTTTTTATACAAAAGTACATCAAATAACTTCACAAAAAAATTATTAACATATCTTTAAAAATTCTGTCGATACACGACGTCGGGCGACGGCTCCTGCTTTTTTGTTTATTTAACAAAAATGGTTTTTTCTCAATTAGGGGAAATAAAGATTGTATTGGAGTCGCCATCTAGTAATTTGAGGGAACTAGAAATCCCAAATTAGACACTGGTCCCAGAGATTTGGATACGGGGTTAGTTATGATTAAGGGAAGGTAGACACCACCCTTAAAACATCCTTTC
>Ga0307515_10007712_pt1 | contig 21195 bp, 7 predicted proteins | sample 17_EM_MG_FD_194513 | JGI IMG/M metagenome (GOLD analysis project Ga0307515, IMG submission 194513) | Populus trichocarpa ectomycorrhiza microbial communities from riparian zone in the Pacific Northwest, United States - 17_EM | ecosystem: Host-associated > Plants > Roots > Unclassified | place...
TTTTTATTTACTTTGCCTTACATAAAAGACTATATATTTGGAAATTATAGGTAACAATGGTTGAGAGGCAATTATGATATTTCATATAATTTGATATATAATAATAATAATAATAATAATAATAATAATAATTAGGTTTTATATTGTGCCATTTTTTATTAATTAAGAGTATTATAAGTAATAGTGTGTATACTAATTATTACATAATAATTTAGAGAATAAAAAAAATTAAAACTCTAGAGTAACTTACATTCTATTTTGTTAGACGATCAAAACCTATATCAAATGGGAGAAGAAGCAGAAGATTTGATATAGGGCCATAATCTTTTTTATTTTTTATCAATTTAAAGTGTATGTTCTTTATCCTTTCCTTTTAATTGAATTTTTGCATGCATGTTAGGGTTATTGAAAAAGATTTAAGAATTAGAGTTTTTATGATATTTTATTTTTAATCACTTTTAAAGAGCGAGTATTATACTAATAGAGTCTTGGATTGATAAGAAGCAATTGGAAGTGATTTTATATGTTTTTTTTAGAGTAATTTGAAGTAATAGTGAAATTAAAGAATTGAAACAAAAAAAGATGATGAGTTGGTAACTTTAGGCCACCAAAATATGATCTTTCAATGAGTGTTATGATCATAATTTTATAGTATGTCATGAGTTTTTTTATTTGATACATCATTTACCTAAATCAGAGTTATGGATTATGGATTAAGAGTTATGATAATTGAAAGTAACTTACTTGAATATATAATTTATAGGTTTATGAGAACATGAATTTTGTGAAGCCCGCTCTAGGTTAATTGGAGAGTGCAATTCACTTTGAATATTTTATGGGCCTAAAGTTTGTTGTTTTAATACATTACCAGAGAGTTTGTGTGTGTGTTTTTTTTAATATTTTATTATGTATTTATAAAAAAAAATTGTTTCTAATTATTGAGATTTAGTAATTATTAACTGAAATTCATTTTGGAGAGTGAATGACTTTTATAAATTGGTTTTAAACATCTCAATATACAAACATTAATTGATTTTATATAGAATTTTAATACATGAAAGGTGTTTCATAAAAAAAAACTTTATTTTTATACGAATTAATTTATTTTCTTTATAAATAATTTTCTAAAAATAGATGTAGTTAATAATTTTTGACAACTGCACTTTAATTATTCTTAGAATACTGCTTTACTTGAAAAAACATTATTTCTTAGCCATTTCTGATCATATTTTATAATGTTATTATTTCTAGACCATAATTGCCATATGTTTTACATAATTATTTTTGGTATTTAATTATTAAAAATAGATATTTTATAAGTAAAATAGAGGGATGTAATAATATGGTTCAAGTGTTTGGTGATTTTTGGAGGGAATTTTAGGATCATTTAAGCTAGTGATATATTTAAGTTTTGATTAAATTAGAAATTAGAAACAAACTCATGTATTGAATTGGATATTAATGCACATATAATTTACGGTGATTGTTATTATTAGGTTGTTAAAAGTGTTTGGTTGTCTCTAAGGTTAATCTTGAACTTCCATATTAGGTAAGTAATTATTTATCTCTTTCGTTAGTTATTTTGAATAAGAAAATATATATTTATGTACTAAATGAGTTTTTCTTATTAAAATATGTATTGTTTTATAAAATAGGATGATCGGACATGATAAATGATTGCAAAAGTGTTTAAATATGATTTTGAAAATGTTTTGCTTTTATGAACTCATTTGTGGATTGAATATGAATATGAATTTGATTGACTATGCTTTGGACCCAATCTTTGGGGTTAAACACTTATAGACATATCTATTTAGAATTTGATGCCTAGTTTTATGGCAAAATATGACTCATTGTTATTGTTGTTAGAGTAATCGCATGCATTTGACTCAGAATTTGACTTTAAATATGAATGTGCAATCCACTTCTGTGTTCAAAATGATTAATTTGAGTTTTTTAAGTTTGTGAATGATTTAAGAATGTGCTTTTGATCTTTTGAATCTTTGAAATTACTAATATTTTAGTGTAATAAATGAATTGAATTTAAGCTAAATATATATTAGTAGGTTTTGGCATGCTGGTCCAACTAGAGAGATGAATTGTTATTTATTGAGTGTATGATATTCACCTTTTTTTTAATTTATTTTTCAGATGGTTTGGAAGATGTATAGGATATCAAGTGGTTTCTTCAAAACTTTATAGTTGATTTCTATACTTTAATATTTCAATTATTAGATCAATTTATGATCTTAGACTTGTTATACATTTGTTTTTATTGGATTTTGAAGTTAAGTTATTTGATGTGAGATGATTTATGTTTGGTTTATTTAATTTATGATGCAAAGTATTTTCTTTTAATGGAGTATTATTTTGAGTATAACTTTTTAATTGGAGTTAGGATGTCTTGCATGTCTATAAGGCATGTAGTGTTTTCATGCAAAAAGAGTATTTTTATGGTTTTTAGGTTGACAATGATCAACATAATAAAATACTATAATTTTTTTAACAAAAATTATTACAATATTTTTTTTTATAAATATCATGCTATTTTAAGAAAAATTATTATTATTATTATTATTATTATTATTATTATTATATTTTAAAAAAGTATGATTTGTTTCGGAAGAAAAAACAGGAATCACCTGGAAAATATTGGGCCATTAGCTAGTTATAACATATATCAAAATTAAAGTTGAAGAAATTCGTAATACGTGACCAATGAAAGTGGCCTAAAACTAAAAGATGATGTTTCTTTCTCTTTTACATTTCTTTTATTGTCCCCAAATATAAAAGGTTTATTGAGACAAAAATATAACAAAAACAATAATTTTAATTTTTTATAGGAATCCTAAGGATTTCATTAAATAATTTGAGATCATTTAGTATTTATACAAAGATTACCTGAAGAACAATACTTTTTTTTAAGGTTTGATCAAGTCTTTAAGGTTGAGTTATCACAAACAATAAATCATTCAATTATCTACTCTCTAACAGTAATTCACATGAACTACAAGATTTGAAAAACTCCTAAAACTCTTTTAGAAGAGATAGAATGTTATGCTTTGAGTGCTAGCTCTTTCTTTTCTACTAAGACTATTAATATAAGTGTATATCATGTGTACAATGTGTTTTTCTTATAATTTTATCATCAAAAAAAAAATATAAGGCATAATATTCTATTTATAGGAAAAACAAGATAAAATATCATTTTGCCTTTTGAAAAATATCACTTATATTATTTCAGGATAGTTTTATATATTTATGTAATAAAGTGCTTACTTGATTTGTAGGTATAGAAATGCAATCTCTTGTATTAATTACATTCAAGTCCTTAATTTATAAACATAATTGTATTCAAATCATTCTTAATTAATCATTCCATTTTAATTTTTTATAATAATTCTATTGTAATTCTAAGAATTTTGATTGGAAATGGAAAAAGATAGTAAGATGATCTCATCAGACATTACATAGAAGTTTTGGGAAGAAAAAGAAAGGGATAAAAATAGATAGTTGAAAATGAACGGAATAGATTACACCACAACCAAATGGATTGTCCAAGTACAACAAGCCATCATATAATGACACATAAGAGGCAACCCTAGATCTTTCTAAAATGAAATCATATTGTTAATAGTCTAGTCAAATAGAAATTGATCTAGTTTAAATTTTAAATCAGTCTAAATTAAAATTTAAACTATTTAAACTATTTCCCGTAATCATATTTTAGCTATTTAAGAAGAATAAGGTAGAATGAGATTTTCATCTTAAAAAATTCAAAATTTAATTTTAGTCTTTGAAGGCCCAAACTATCTCGAATCTATCCATAATAGTTTTAATTTATTTTTAATTAGTCATTATAATTGTCTAATTTTTTTAGTTAAACAATAATAATTGCATTTTCATTATTTTCAAATCTTGAGAATTGCTTATTAGAACCTGACAAGTTATGTCAATTTGCACTGTTTGATGAGACTGGTGTGAGTTGGTCAGTGTCCTATTCTGGGCTAAGTTGACTAATTTAATTTTCCCTGTGTAATGGGATTAATGCAAGATGGTCAATTTGTCCTATATAATGGGACTAGTGCCTTGTTCTAAGTGATTGGATGGATGGATTCCTTAGTTTTTAGGAATGTGTCGGGTTTGGGCGGTGAGTTTTGGAGCCCAGATTGGGGGTTGCCAGCTAAGGTTGGGTTGTAAGAATTCTGCTTGTTCGAGAAGAAAGTGAATTAAGTTATTCGATAACTTAATTATAAATGAAAATAGTAGTTTGGTTAAATTGGTATTTGTTATGTTGTCACTTTATTTGCCATACAAATTAATTTACCTTAATATTAAATTAATTTTTAAGTTCAACAAGACCTGACAAGACTTAATAGATTTGAGACTTTACTTTTTGTATAAGATTAATATATATAATCATGATAAAATTAACATGTAATTTTGGAAAAGAATATAATTGTAAATTTTATTCCATTCTTTTGTTACCTAAGGGTATTTTATATGAATTGTTAAAGTCATGTAATGAAAGAATTTAAATATTATGATGGATTTAATTTAGTCACTTTTGTCAATGAAGGAATTTTTTACCATATTGAATTTAATTTAGTTACATATATTTTATGTTAGGTAATATTAAATTTCTATCATGCCATTTTAATTATTTGGATGAGGAATGAGTTCCATATATGGTTGATGTGGTTGCGTTTCAAAAACAAATTACCCGAATTTGCACATATGTGATTGTAGAAAATTCCGGGATGTTACATGTTTATGCAAAGTAAGCTAAAGCATGTGGAAGGTTTGCAACCTTTGAGTGACATGTGAGCCATCCTCCAAGCTCCCATCAATATCATTTTTTATGTTGTTAGAATCGTCACAACATCATCTTCCTTGGAAGGTAGCACGTGTTTTTATGACTGGCTTATGCTATTCTTTCTTTTATGCTTTAATATTTTCCTATTCTTTAGTTTTAATCCCTCTACTCTCCATCTTTAGAAAAATAAAGAATCCACACTATCTTAAAAAATAAATCATCAACCCGATGTTGGAACAATTATTTGATACAACAATGAGCACTTAAAAGCACATTGAAACAAATTATCTATAAAAAATCTTAATCAACACAACATAGAAGGATGAAATTAAAATAAAAAAATTCAATGACTAAATAAAACATAAAAGATAAAGGACTAAACTTGAAAGCACCTTTTTGTTAAATAAATAAAAGGGTTGTTTTTTTGTTTTTTTTTTTAATTTTCATCTCTTTATTTTATTTTAAAAAAATAAAATCAATTTTTTTTTTTGTAAAATCAAGAACCAATTTGATATAGATATTTTTTCTATATCACAGTGACTATATAAAAAAAAAATTAAAATAAACTATCAATTCAAATTTCCAAGAAACACAGTACTCAATATGGTACGACAGAATTACATGAAATATCATAAACCAGAATGCAATCCCACATCAAGAATTCAATGCAAGCACTTGTTGATTCTTGAACAACTGCACATGATATTTGCCTCTAAAACAACAAGCACCTAATTCTATAAATTTTGAAACTATTGAAACTACAGGGTGGAGCATTACAATTTATAACAATGCCACTTTGCAAAGAAAGGAAAAGAAAGAAAGAATTACACAAACTCAAGACGCTGCACAAGTTTTGAGAAAGAAAAAAAAATCACTCCATCTCCTCAAACCAATGTATTCCCTGTGATTTCTGTATCCATTTTGAAATGGAATATGCATGTTCTAGGACTTTGCTTATCTTGTGAAGGAACCAATGCCATGGAATTCACTTTCCAGTACTCGCCATTCCTTCTCTTCTCCTTGTCTCCATACTCCGATTTTTCTTCTTCTCTTCTTTGTTCAGTGCCCCCAGCGTCCATGCTCGAAATCGTAACTTGTCTCCAATTACACCAGATTCTTACTATCATATAAAGCATCACCAAGCATATTAAAGAAGAAGTAAAGACAATGGCCACTATAATACCAACAACAGCAGTGTTTGAAAGCCCCCTTTTTTCTTGACCCGCTGATTCCAAGCATGATACTAATGGTGGGCCGCATAGCTTGTCATTGCCCAGGAAGGAGCTAAGTGGGAATCCCGAAAAGGTGGAAGGAAGTTGGCCCTGGAGATCATTATTTGACAGGTTTAGCATGTGAAGGCTGGTCAGCTTTGTAAGTGAAAAAGGTACTTCTCCTTGGAGGTGATTTAGAGATAGGTTCAATCCCTCTAACTTCATCAGATTTCCAAGAGAAGATGGAATCTCACCAGAGAAAGAATTTTCACTCAGGTCCAAGATCACTTGCAACTCGGTCAGCTTTCCTAGCTCAGGTGGTATAGAACCAGTCAGGAAATTCTCTGAGAGCCTCAGTTCAAAGATTTTCTCGCACTCCTGAATTGTTGAAGGGATCAAGCCTGAAAGATTGTTTCTCTGAAGATTAAGGACATTGAGAGAAGTAAGGTTTCCTATCTCCTGCGGTATGTTGCCTGAGAGTTTGTTGCTATGAAGAGAAAGCTTGAGTAATCCTGAACAGTTGCCAAGCTCAGCAGGTATATTTCCATGGAAGTTATTGAATGAAAAATCTAGTTCTCCAAGTTCTTCTAAGCTCCCTAACCAAGGAGGCATGGTGCCTGCAAGCTGGTTATTGTTAAGTAGGAAGTGTTGGATCTTTTTACAGTTTGAAAGCTGAGGTGGCACTTCTCCCGTGAGGTTGTTGAATGACAAATCAAAGAAGTTGAGCTTGGTGAGTGAGCCAAACTCACTAGGAATTTCTCCAGAAAGATGATTGTGAGCAAGACGGAGACGGCTTAGATTTCTTGACTGGGTTAGTTCAGAAGGAATGGGACCAGAGAAGCTATTGTTGGTTAGGTCTAATGCAGTAAGAGAATTTGAACCCAAGAGGGGAGAAATGCTGCCGCTAAACCTGTTGTGTGAAAAATTGATGATTTTGAGGTTTTTGAGAAGAAAGAGGGATGCGGGAAGAGGACCTTCAAAGGAGTTGTTGTAAAGAGTTATCTTGTTCAGTTCTGTAAGGAATCTGAATGTTTCTGGCAAGGTTCCTGAGATCTTGTTATCTGCCAACGCCATGATCTGAAGCCTTTTGCAGTAGCCCAAGCTCGGTGGGATTGGACCTGACAAGTCATTCTGTCTCAGTTGAAGCATGTTCAGATTCTTAAGCTTCCCTATTGTTGCAGGAATCGATCCCGTAAAGTGATTTCCAAAGAAATCAATTTTTGTCATGCTTGTGCAGTTTGTTAACTCTCTTGGTATTCCTCCTGACATCTGGTTGTCATAGAGATAGATGGTACTCAACCTCTGCAACTTGCCAATTTCTGGTGGGAGTCTCCCTGTGATCATGTTGTCAAAAAGAATTAAAGTTTCCAAGTTACTCATGTTTCCGATTTCTGAAGGTAAATTTCCACTGAAGCTGTTATTATTGAGCAGAAGATCTGTGAGGTGCTCTAGTTTCTCGAGGCCAGACGGCAACCCTCCTTCAAAATTGTTATCAGAGAGGTCTAATTGTTGGAGCGAGCGGCAGTTCAGAAGATCCAATTGGAACTTGCCAGAGAGACTATTTCGAGCCAGAAAAAGTTGTTGCAGTTTCGATGAATTGCTGAGGCAGAAGTTGCTTGGGATGCTACCTGTCAAATCATTATTAGACAGAACTAAAGTTCTAAGATTCTTCAATTGAGCATTGAAGAGGCTAATGGCTCCTGAGAAATTATTTACTGACAAGTCAAGTGTCTCAAGCTGAACCAACTGGTTAAGCTGTGAAGGAATCCGGCCACTCAATCTATTTCCAAGTAAACTCAAGTACGTCAAGTTGGAGAGCTGGCCTAGCTCAACCGGAATTGAACCTGAAAGGCTGTTATTGGCTAAGTTCAATATTTGCAGCGATCTAAGCATCCCTATTGAAGCAGGGATATCTCCCTCAAGCTTGTTGTTTAATGCTGCGAGATTTTGAAGCTCTTCACAGCCACGAATCTCTTCTGGTATGTGGCCATCGAGACTGTTCTTCTGCAAGTCAAGAGATACCAGATGCTTCAAATTACCAATCCCAGAAGGAATGCTTCCATTAAATTGGCAGTAGGCAAGACCCAACACTCTCAACTGAGTCAAGTTGCCTATACTTGGTGTAATCTCACCTGATAACAAGTTATCTCCTACCCTAAGAACTTGCAAGTTCTTCAAAAGGCCTATCTCTTCAGGAATTTTACCAGAGAGAGAATTTGCATAGAGGAGCAGCATCTGCAAATTTTGAAGCTTTCCAAGCTCAGAAGGAATTGAGCCAGTAAGAGAATTCGAAGACAAGTCGAGTATTTGAAGGGATGTAAGATGCCAGAGCTCGTGTGAAATGGAACCGGATAGTCCTGAGCCTGACAAGTTCATGCCCAGAACATGAGTTTGATCAAGGGAACATGTAAGTCCATTCCAGCTGCACATATGAGCTCTTGGAGACCAGTTATCAAGAACCCCAACAGGATCAACTAGTTCTGATTTGATTCTCAGAAGCCAGTAGGATTCTGCTGAATTATCTTCACCAGGACTAACAGCAAGAGCAGCATGAAGTATTGCCAGAAACAGCACCAAATTACACATTTGAGCGCTGCCCATTTCAAGTTGTGTGAAAAGGATGAATCTCAAATGACAGTCTCAGTCCCTTGTTTTAAAAAACTCATTTTAGTCAATTGAGGAGCTTGGTTCCATGATGAAAGAAAAGGCAAAATCAAACAAGTGAATCTCAAGTTCAGTAGAATCAGGAAGAGAAAAGACAAGATAGGATAAGGAATTAAAGAGGAATGTGAATGAGAGAGACTCAAATTTGTTAACTGCTACGATGATGGAACCTTTGAAGTTTATATAGTTCAGTGGAAGTAGGGCTGCCTATGATTATTGTTTTGAAAGTTGACAATAGTGAATCAATAGTAATCTAGCCTTAACCACAAATTACTTTCACACACAACCTGCTCTTCGTACCTTTTCAAGGCTTGCTAAAAGGTGGGGTATTTTTTTTCTCCTTTTCCTCTCAAAGCAATTATTATGGTACTCTACATAGTAGCATGTTTAATAGCTTGTGAGATGGGGAATTGTATCTGGATAAGGTAAAGTGATGGGCATTGTCTAAAGGAAAACAAAAGGTTAGGGGAGATACCCACTTGCTCCTAGGAAAAAAAATACCCCACAGATGGGGTCTATCTAGCATGGATTTTTTGCAACAGGAAATATCAATCTACTCTGATATCATATTAAGAAGGTTTTGCCGAAAAGAATCCATCAGAAATGTTCCCAAAGATCAAAGTAGAATTTGACTCTCTAATCCATGCCAATTAAACTTTCAACAATTGTCGGCTTAAATTGGCATAAACGCATTATTGATTGAAGCTAGAGGATGTCCAATGAGCATCGAGGCCCTTCATGATTGAACAAACCAATATGGTCCAGTTGGGCTACCATATATTCCTTGATTTAGCAGCACAATGGACCAGATATATCGTCAGGACAGAAGAAAAGGAAATTGGAAAGCAATCAAGGATAAAGATCAGTGACTCAATCTAGGTTTCCTCTGATGAATGGCTAGAATCATTTGTCTTCGGTGAGTTTACGAGGTTTTCCTAAATGCATCTGTGTAGTATTTTCTTTACCCCCATCATTTTCCTTTGTGTGCGCGCGCATGCGTGTACCTTGGTGAATAGATAGGTGCAATGCATTTTAAAACATCTTGAGAATTTTCTTTGCTAACTACTATTTTGTCCAGAATTTATCCATTGGTAGTCCACGGGCTAAATCTCATCTCCTCCCTCAACCTAAACCACCTAATACCATATTGAAAACAGGAAGAAAACAGAGGAGCAAAACAACCACAACGAATTTTACAGTAGAAACCAACTTACTAATGATATTTAATTCCAGAATAAAGCCAGGACCACACGAAGTTTTCTCAAGAACTGCTTCTTTGGCCCAATTAGGACTTGATTAATCCTAATGAAAGAGAAATTTGCATCTTGAAAGGATTCTTCCAAAAAGAAGCTAAACATGTAAGGACAAGCAAGTTCACTTCATAGTTGATTGGAAATTGTGTTTGCATCGATGGCAGCTTTTTACATCTACCTTTGCTTAGCTTCTCAGGATCTAAGCAGAGACAACCACAATGAATGATATTCCAATAGGCTCTGTCCCATCACCTACCCCAGACAAGGAAACAACGTACATATCAGCATGTACCGTTTGCTACCCAAGTGCTTCGATATTTGCTTTTGCTTTTGCTAAGGAAGAATACTGCCCTAGTGACTATAATAACTCTTTGCTTCCTCACTTCCCTCCCTCTCCACATGCGATTCCTAGAAACACCAAGTCAAGAACACTATCACCCTTCCAGTTCTGCATGCTGAAGATATGTTAGTATCTAGTGCAATTAAATACCTGCCTTTTTTTTTATGATAAACAAAAAAAAAGCCATTTGGAAAAAAGGGTAGTACATGTCACCATTTAATCTCAGATAACCAAGAAGGTCATTAAACAAACAGATCTTTTTTCTTTTTTTTTTAGAGAGGGAATTTTTTTTAGCTTATACCTAATCAAAGTTTATTTAAATTAATCTAAAGGAATGTTATCAATCTACAATTTAAAAGGAATGTGTTTAAATTATCACACCATTGACAGACAAAAGCGCAGTGGAAAAGGAGGATAGAGCCAAAAGAGAAGGTACATTATTTGAAGACCATGATGGAAGTCAAGGAACGGTAGGAATTTCATATTATAGGCAAAAGAAGCTCACGGAACAATTCTTAAAGCTGAAATATGAAAATAGATATTTCAGTCCAAATGAAAACTCATAGATAAAAGAATGGAAAAAAAAAAACAAAATTAAATGACACATGGAAGCAGAAGAAATAGCTAGCTTTCAGTGATAATGGCGGATGTCTTTGCCTTTGATAACAGAAAGGAAAGGCATATACCTAATGGAAGATATAATAAAAGGTTACAACTCTGGTAGCATAGAAATAGGCAAAACCTCTAGTCATGTACTTTGAGGTAAGAGTATTGCTTCTAAATACTAATCATCCAACCGTTCCATACCAGTTAGCATTGTCTAAATTCGTTATGCAGGGACCAAAAGACTTCATTATGATAACTACCAGTAAATGCAGACCTTCACACTGAAAGACAGATAAGATGGCTTGTAATGTGGTATTATCTGCTCCATTCTTCCAAGAGCTTGTTTTGGTAGCCAACTCTTCTTTAAAGTCCCCTGCAAACTGGGGATCTCTAAAAGTATGTAAAGGTACTCAACAAGAAATATCTGCCCCCTCACCATTCTAAGCAAAGATGCAAGTGATTGTTAAATGGTTCCAACTTGTTAGACTCGAGGGTAACAACACAATTGCAATATTGATAAAGTCAAAGAAACAATATGATAACTCAAATTTAGTAGTAATTAGAGTTTCAAGAGCACAGAAAACACTGGCATGCAAGCTTCCCACGTAATAATATTTAGATGTTGAAACATGTCAACAATATATAAAGACACCTTTAAGCCTTGATCGTACTTTTTAATAAGCCAACGAGTACAAGAAAATGATTTGTACGCTTCAAAATTTCAATAACTTGTTTCAGTAAAAAGATGAGGAGTGCGGATGCATCCATATCTATAAATTAGCCATGATGCTTTTGAAACACATTCTACAATATGAAAAATCTAGAAGGAAGAAGGATCAGTATACAGGAAAAAATGGCCAATGACAAAAACCAAGTGCTGTTTAGCATCCTGATCATAAGATTAGAAACTCAAAACAACACTAAATTGCAGAAATAACATCACTGCCACTTTTAGCAACACTGCTCTCCAGTATGTCTTCATTCAAATAATCCCACCAGTGCCACAATTTTTCACCATGCTTTCAACAATTAAATTCTTTAATATCCATTGAGCTCCAACTGCTCACCATGCCAGAACCATAGCTCAAAGAAAGAAACCTACATGTATTGGATTACCTGAATCAAGCATTGGCATTCTATTCAGCAAAGCGAGATACAGCCATACCAACTCTTCGATGTTCAAGCATCACTCTGCAGTCCTGGCAGCTGGTGGGAAAAATTTCATGAGGAAGCTTGACAGCGACCAAATGCAGATGACCCCAAGGAATTGAAGGACATTCAAAAGTGTGCCTAAAGAGCTGCTTATCTCCAAATTGTGTGAGGTCATTTCAGCTCCTCTCACTGTGAATGACAGGGCTGTCACCAGTTGTGCGGCTCTATTCAGTTGATGCAATCTATAAACCTGTTAATCACAAAGAATATCTTACATTTACACTTAACTGACTAGTAACAATAAATAACTCAAATAGAATCTCCTATCAAATAGGCCAAATTTAATGAGTTGAACTGTATATATCAGGAGACTTCTAGACTGTAAATCAACTATAAAACCAAGTGTATCAGAGAATAAAACTAAACATTGTTTCTTCCTCTTTTTTCTTTTTTTCTTTTTTCCTCTCCAAAACCTAATCGTACAGAAGATAGGCCACATCTGCCCTTACTTGAAAGATGATTGGAATGACAGGCCAAGAAGGTGACTTCCGGTATCTTGCATACTGCTCAAATGCAAATTGTACTACGATACCAACCAGGTATGGAGCAAGAGTTGCGGAAGCTGCAGGGCCAGTCCACGGCCAGACCAAGCCCATTGTAACCATGGGAATTATAAGACTAAGTACCAAGGCAGCTACAGAAGAGATTCGCTGTCCCAAATGGGGAGCCAGGGTTCTGTTATTGTTTACAGAAGATAATGGTTCCACTGGCCTCCTTAAATGGTCTATTAGCAGAAGAAAAACAGCAACACCACAGTAGAAAAGAGCTTCCGTGAAGAACAATATGAGGAAATCTGCAGATAGATAACAAAGGAATGTTCAGAGAAGAAGCAAATACATCCAGCAATCAAACCGGGAACACGAAGCAAAAACTTAAAGAGATCATATCCTAGAAGCAAATATCATTTCCTATTTCTCAAAAAGTTACTACTATTCAAGTTACATTAGACATAGAGATACCATATCCTAGTTGCACACAACTTCAATGCTCTTTGATAGAATCCTCTAACACCATCCTTCACTGATATCCTTTATATCTCATTCTCCCAAGTTGTTGGCATCAACTATCAATTCTCCTTCACAGCTGTCTAAAATAAATGTCAACTGAAATCTCTAATACGGTCCGTGGCTCCTTGCTAAAAATCAACGATTACAGGACAGCATAAACAGGGTGATACTACCAAGATTCGTATCAATGTAATCTAGCTAATTAAATACAATACCCAAAATAAATAAACCAATCCCTCCTTCCAGACAATCTTAGTGGAATTTTTTTCCATTCTTCTATGCAGTTTTCTGTGTTTTTCACTCTCTTTACTTGCTCATTTAATGCTTGTAAAAAATAACAATTGACATTAATTGAAATCATTAATGGAAAAGCAATATCACAACAAAATAAGTAAGCCTGATCACCTGTAAGCAAAGAGTCCTCGAATACTGCAGAGAGTATTTTGCGTAAATAAAGCGAAGGGAAAATGAAAGAGGCTACAAGGACAGCAGGACCAATGAACCATAATAGACTGCTTGGATTCCTTTGCACATTAGATATAATGACTTCATCCACCATTTTATATGGGCGATTATAAAATGAAATTAAACCAGGTTTCCCATCAGTTCCTGGGAAATGATTAATTGAACTGCTAGTAGTAGGGAGAGCTTCAGCAGTAGGATGGTCATCTTCTTCTTCTGATGCATCTGGTTTGATCTCACTGTACTGTGACTGATCTTGAGAGGCTGCAAAGATAATATGTTGCCTTCTGGGAAATTTTCCCTTTAATTTTGGTAGATCATCTATGAAGTGGCACGAGTGAACTATGCAAAATACAGAAGAAGACTATTAGAAGGCAAATTTAGTGCAGTAGCAAGGACTGAGAATTTCAGAATTAAGTGCACCAATTATATTATCAAATTTGAGAATCTTATCAATAGAGGATAAATAACTATCTCATATTTTACTCACCTTGTTACATAAAATTGGTATATTGATCCATTTTTCATAAAGCATAATGTTGAAGGAAGTGAATTAGATGCACTTCACGTGTGCTTATTTATTCTTAAATATGAATTTAATCTTATTGGTTTGTTGAACATTTTTTCCTTAAGATAAAGGATAAAAAAGAACTTGCTCGCTTGTCTTGATGACTGGAGTATGGACATACTTTGGGACTATAAAAAAAAAAGCATGTGAAGACCAATATTACAGAAAGAAGGGCATGACAAGAAAAACCAACTTTGTCACACACTGTCTACTGTATGGAGGCTCTAATATCACTACAGTTAGTAGCATCATGGACTAAATCAGATTTATGGGAGTCAAATTGCACCTTAGAATAAAAGTTTAGAAATTTGGCAATCATTCAAGTAGTCTGGGAACTTACCATCAGCATTTCTAAGCTTATAATGTAGTCCATTATATGGTCTTTCTGACAAGCTCAGCTGAACAATGAAACAAGAGTGAAGTGTTAGAAAACTACCATGGAGCTTGTCATCTAGAAATAGATCTTTAGGAATCCTTGGCTAAGTTTAGCATAAAGTAGCAAGAAGTCAAACGATGCATCAGGCTCATTAAGAAGAATTCACTGCTTTAAATAGAAACTCTGCCAGAAAAAATATCATAAAATTTGAAATTACAAGAGTTTGACTCTAATCAAGTAGCAACAATCTAAACAAGAAAAACAGTTAAATTGCTAACAAATTCACATGGTATGGAATTAAAAAAAAAAAAGTTTATGAGATAAAAAGAAGAAGCATGCGGGCATTAGTTAAGGCGGCTGAGTTGGTTTAATTAGTTGGTCTCTTCCAAATCTGGTGGAAACTTTACAAATAAAATCCTGATAAACATTGCCGAGTATTACAGGTAAGAATATATTAGTTGTTGTCAATTTCAAAATTGCATGCATAGAAGAGGAGAAGTTAAGAATGCCGCCTGAAAAAGAAAGGGAAAGCCAGGAGGGGATCAAAGGGAACTGCCCTGGTTGGAGCATGTGACAGCTGACTCATTTTGAATGTATATATTTGGGGAATATCTTAAAGGAATGAAGGAGAAAAACCATGAAATATGAAGCTATCTATTGAAGAGTCAGTCAGTCAACATAACTTGTATCATCACATACATACATCAAAAGAAAAGCATTGCTCTTATGGGCCATAGACTATTGTGCATAATGCACCTTCATCTTTCCAGAGAAAAAACAATGCTAACAGAATAAGTGAAGAGGATTTCCACATTTGATTCTCATTTTACCAGTGTACAACGAAATATTAATCCCTCACCAGAAGTTAAACATCACTTTCTAATCCCATGTTTAACTGCAGAAGAGGATTTGATTATTCACCCCTTCTCTCAAATTCCATTATCATAGTAAAAAAAAAAGGAGATTTCTTCATCAGTATTGGTGAAATTTACCATGCCATAAATCTAATTCCTAAAATCTGATCCCAATATAAATCACCCAAAAAAGAACTTGCAATTCTAAGAAACATTAAAACAAAATGCTGTCACCAATTGCAAAAATCACAAGCATCTCATTTGAAGCATAACTATCCAAAAGGCCGTACTCAAGAAACAATTTAGACCAAATTACTCCTTTCTATCATCATGTCACTGAGAATCAATTAAAAAAAACTCTTACTACACACAAAGCAATAACAAGAACCAGCAATACTATTAAGAGAGACTAAAACAAAGCAAAAAAGATACCTGGGAGCTTCTCCTTAGTTTAAAAGGAGAAGAAAGTGGAGTGGCAATGCAAGAAAATGAAGAAGAAGCAACTTTGACAGCCATCTGAATAAGTAAATGTAACAGCAAAACCCAGTTCAGCAGAGAGTAAAGTAATGCATGTTGTATGATTTTAAAGCAAACCCATTTGAATTTGAGGGATTTTAAGGATACCCATATGAGATATTGTTAAGGAAATGGGATTTTATTAAGGATGGGAGATAAATTTGAAGAAGTCGGAGATATTAAGGTGTTAGAGTTTTTTTTTTTTTTTTGGTGTATATATAAAGCGGGTGGACTTATGGTCAAATTCTATTTCTGAGGACATTTTATTTAGATTAAATTTCCCATCTTTTATTTTCCCTTGGTATTATGTATATTTCCATCATAAAAAAAAAAAAATTGCTTTTAGAGACCAACTTCATGGCATTGTATCATGATAAAGCTGTTCTAAGTGGTTTTAGAATACAAATACAAAAATAATAATAATAAAATATTCTGCTCGTTAAAAAGTAGAGAATAAAGATGAAAACTGAGAAACTCTTTTCTATAAACAAACATTAAAACACAACCCTAAAGTTTATATGTTCCATAATTTTGTTCTTGTTGCGTACTTGCATTGCACGGGTTAATTTTGGAAAATGAGAGAGGATTTTCACTCTTGGTTTAAACAACAAACCAGTTAGCGATGGACAGCAAGGAATGAGGAAGTAATAAAAAGTAATCAGCAACCACAAAATGTTCCATATGGATGAAGCTACATATTCTCTGCAAAAAGTCGGCCTTAATGGCATAAGAGTAAAGCTCCACTTTTCTCTTTAATTCATTTGGTATCCATGATCAGGATAAAACACCCTCTATAATCTTCTCATGGGATTTGTCCCCGGGTACTGTGGTAATATTGGTTCGGACAGTGGCGATGACATTTTTCCTGCAAAGGATTCTATTTTCTTTTAGGAGCAAATTCAGCATTAACAAACCAGACGACCATGGAGAAATATGAGAGTGGAGGAGACTTGCAATTTAATAGGAAATGAGGGGCGAGAGAGGAGGACCTGCTACTAGCGAGGATGCAGAAGGCCTGAGAACCATGGAAAAGGATCCCAGAACACCACCTTCTTGTTTTTACTTGTTTTGGTTTTAAGGGTATATTGAAACCATATAAATCATCATTAATATAACCCAATAATAGAGTTGAACACTTGCATGCTACAACGCAACCTCAAAGAACATAATACAAAAAGGAACAAGGTGATGGGAATCTCGTGCAAGAATGCCCTATAAAATTACAGAAATAGGAAAAATCTGCCTCTGTTGTGCTCCATGACTTGCCTGATGATATGAGAACCCCAGTCTAAAATGGGATTGGTCAGCACTTCTTAAAAAATCTCAACCTCTTGAAACATTTTCCTAAGAAACTCTAACCTCAACACTTCTCCCCTGCCTAAAACTTTAACATTATCAAATTTAAATCAGATTAGCCTTCTTTAAAAACCTGATTGCCCTACAATAGTAGGGCCATATAGATTCCACATAATCTAGGTACTTCTCCGTCAACCACTCTTGCAATTCCTTCGTCTTTTTTCTTGAAAACTCTTTGCGGTCTAAGTTCTTTATGTGTAGCACAGGTTGCAACACATGAACTTGCATGTCGTCTTTGAGCTTCCCCTGTCTGATATAGCCAGAGGCGACAAGGTAGTAGGCAGGTACATTCTTGATTAATTTAACTGTCTGCCTAAAGCTGAAGACATAGAGAGCCCACAAGCCCTGGAATAACTTGATGTAGATGGCAACAATCAGGGGCCCCAAAATCCACAATGGAGTCAATTCTTTTGACACTCCAGCTCCATATATCACATTGATGGCCAGGACCAAAGGGATGCTGAAATTGCACCAACACAAGTTAGAAGCAGCCAAAAAATCTTATGAAGATAACAAATATTACAAACTAAAAATCCTTGAGATGTTTACAAAATGTGTTCATTTAGAAATCAAGAGTTCGAAGAATTCTTGTATAATTAATAGATTATCATGTAGCAGTGTAGCAAAAACTGTTCATTCGATATGTAAAAATCAAATACTAGTTTTGCCAGTCCAATTACTCAACAAAAACTCACTGCCTCACTGTAGTTGAGTCAGCTAAATGGTAAATCCTTAACCTTTGAGCTATTTTGAGTCATATTTTTCATCAGAACAAGAAGTGATTTAAATTGATTCCCAATAACATAGTGGCAGAAACAACAATACTTACAATGTTAGTATGGGTATCTTTATTGTTGCATCCAGAATCAGGAAGCGACACCAAACCAACTTTACAATCTCAACTCTTTCCTTATTTTGGGTGGAATTTTGAGCTTGTTGCAATTCTTCACTTGGAGGAGGTCCTTCCAGAATCTCATCTGCAACTTGACTTGGTGACTGCGTGCGCAACATGCTCAGCCATTTCTTGAATAATTTATTAATAGCAGGAGATCCTGCGATTCTGTTATTTGCTTCAGAAGTATAGGAAACTGGAATAGTGTGCACCTTTGAAGAGTTGATTATGGTCTCCCCACTTTCTTTTGGCACATAAGAAAGTTTAACATAATTTTTGGAAACTTTGGATCCATTCTTTCTGCCTCCTGATTCATCATTTTGTGCACTACCCTTAAATGCTGAAATTCTCAAAAGCTTCACTTTGGGTCCAAGAGCAAAAGCCCCTGCACTGTGACAACAATGCAGCTCAATCTCAATTTGGTTCAACAAAGAGAAACGGCTGATCATGAATTCAACTCGAAACGAGATTGCCATTCCTCGGGTCTAATATAGGCATATCTTACCTTAAAAGAAGACTGCGTTTTACTGAGAAACACATATTTGTTCTCCCAAACATCTGAAGTGTCATTACATGTGGCTTCAACTTCACCCCTTTGCTCCATGATAAAGGCCTTGAAGGAAATGTTGCATAAGAACCCTAGTTGCAGCAGACAAAGCAATATGTTTTATAATTACAGTATATTGGAGTGCAAAATAAGGGACATTGCAAAACAATGTGAAAATATGATGTTACAGACTTGAACTTGCATTATGTGATTGGTTTTTTTCACATGCACCGTTGAACAAGGAAAGTACAATTGCTGTGATACAAGACTATCAAATTCAATAAATTTTGCATCTCAGAAACATGGAAGGAAAAACAAATAACAAAGTGGAATTGATGAAAAAGACATGAATGAGGATAATTTGATTACCATGGATTAAGGCTTAGATGACTTGAGAATAACTTGGGGGGAGAAAACAGTAACACTTTTAGGGCATAAGATCTACGCAGAATTACATTTCAAGTACCTGCATCTGATGGGTCACCAATGCCATTTTCTCCACTTCAAGCACCCACTCATTTACTCAACAGCGCCTTATTCAATACAAAGCTAAAGAATAACCAGACAGATATCAACACAAGCTAAAATAATCATTTTTATTAATGGAATCATTAGGATGAGGCAACAAATACTCTCACGCTCCATTCAATTTCAAAAAACCAAAGGAAAAACAAAAAAAAAAACAAAACAAAACAAAAGTTTCTAAAGTTTTTTTTTTTCCTGTTGCACTGATCTCCAACAGGTTACAGAAAGAATAAGCTGAATTATGCCTTCAAATTAGCTGAAATGACCAGACTTTATTGTTTTATCCAAAAACCCAGTATCCCAATAACTTCAATTTCCTCTCGTTTTTATACTTTCCTTCAATTTTCTGACCAACCAAACAGATACACAAGCTAAACATAGCTACAATATTCACATAAAAACCAGGCAAATGCAGAAAGCTTCAAAATTTTACGGGAAACCAAACAGACCTCAAATTACAAAGAATCCACAAAGCAGAAAACATAACTAACCAAACCCAGATGAAAAGGTAGAAATAATTGAGGCTTAGATTGAATAATTGAAGGTAATAAATGAAGAAAAGATAGAATTTTGATAGTTGGACACAAACCTGTCGACTTGAATTCATGAGAGAAGGTCTACAGAAAGACAAGCTTTTTGTGATTATTTGATTAAAAAAAGAGAAACTCTTTTGGTATCTGGATTGAATTCCTGTTTAAACGGAACGGATGGATAGAGAGAAAGAAAGGTCTCTTCAGTTGGTCACTTTTTTTTTTTATTTATTTATAATTTTTATTTATTATTATTAAAACAGCGGTAAGAGAGTTTGGGAGTATGATATATTTAAAATAATATTTTTAAAGTATTTTTTATTTAAAAATATATTAAAATAATATTTTTTAATTTTAAAATGTTATTGTTATTTATTTATTATTATTAAAATAAAATTTGTGGATAAAACTAAGAGAGTTTGGGAGTTGAGTGTTTTTTAAAGTATTTTTTATTTGAAAATATATTAAAATATTTTTTTAAAAAAAAAATTATTTTTGAAATCAGCATATTAAAATAATATGAAAATACTAAAAAATTATTAATTTAAAAAAATAAAAAATATAAATTTTTTAAAAAATACTTTTAAAATGCAAAAACAATTATGTTTTTTTTTTGTTACCTTGATTTTTTTAATAAAATAATTATGGGAAATTGGGAATAGGATAATAAAATAAAATAATAATGATAGAATAACTAGTGGGTCGAATCCATCCGAAGTCAGGTTTGTTTGGGTTATATTTTTGTTTGGCCTAGGCCTCTTTATTTTTACTCATTTTGGCACATTGCGACTATTTTTATTTATTAACATGGTTTTTTTAAAAGAAAATTGGTAAAATAATATAATATAAAAAAACCAGTAAAATAGTATAGTTTATATATATGTCTTAATTGGAAAAGGTGAAATATGTGACTTAAAAAAAAAAAAAAAAAGAGTCCACACATATTACAACAAAGAGAAAAAAAAACAAAAAATAAATAAAGAAAAAAAGAGATATATAACGTATAGTTAACCTCCTATTATGACACTATCAATATCATTATAAAGATATCGATAAGAAAAATCCAACACTAATAAAGGTTATAAACATTAATCTAAGTGTGTTGCACTTATTATTCAATGATGACGAGAGGCTCATTTGTTTTTTATAACAATTGTGACTCACTCTATTTATTGTTAATGAATTTTATTGGTATCTTTGCATTCTTTTCATTGAAATCTTTTTGATAATATTAATAGTTTTGTAATCAGAGTTTTATTGTGTCTTTGATGTTTTTTTTTTGTTTTTTTCATTGTAATTTGAGCAAACTCAATTGAAATTTTATTTTAATGTCACATGAATAAATAAAAAAACTTAAATTTTGAGTTTTTCAATTGTGATACATACAAATTATATTATTTTACCAATTTTTTTTAGATTATGTTATTTTATCAATTAAAAAAATATTAATTTTCAATATA
>Ga0307515_10007713_pt1 | contig 21195 bp, 21 predicted proteins | sample 17_EM_MG_FD_194513 | JGI IMG/M metagenome (GOLD analysis project Ga0307515, IMG submission 194513) | Populus trichocarpa ectomycorrhiza microbial communities from riparian zone in the Pacific Northwest, United States - 17_EM | ecosystem: Host-associated > Plants > Roots > Unclassified | place...
CCCCGAAGGCCCAGTTCCAGGAACCCCGGGATGGTGGAAGGTCCTCCACCGACCATCGCTCAAAAACTTCCAAGGTGAACCTCCAGACAACTAAACAGACGGCCGTTAGTCCCGAGTATCGATAGGCGAAGTGCACAATAGCCCACTGAATACGAAAGCTGAAGAAAGATTGGTCTCGTTTCCGATGGTTGACCAACGTCAGCTCCATTCGATTCGCCCATATTTTGATTCGCGTCCGCTGCCGCCGTTGTGGGGCCGTTTGGGAGGGAGGCGCCCCTCATCTCCGGTGAGAGGTGGCTCCGTTGGATATGCTGATGGAGGCGGTTAGCGCAGTACAGCGGGAAGTGTAATGACACATACATTTCGTGCCGTTTTAGTGTTCGAGTATTTCTTCTCGCAGACGGGGCAAGAAACGTTCTTCCACTCTTCCGAGTCATTCGTTCCCTGATTATAATGGGGAGAAATTATGAATGCGGACGGAGTCGACAGCGAGTCAAAACGTAGCAGTGGTTCAACCCAGACACGTGGTGGACAGAGGTCTGAAGGGTTCTGGAAGGTCGCTTAGCCGACTACAGGTCGGATGCATGACGGAAAGAGTGTTTGACGCTGGTACATGTGGCCGATCATTTGAAACTCATCTTCCGTCACGACCCTGCTCGGTTGACCTCATCCCGTCTATCCGTCCCTTGTGGACACTCTCGCGATGCGGTTCACAAAACCAGCCTGGGTTACTCACAAGGGTAGATTCTTTCGTTTTACACGTCGGTTCCAAGCTCACGCCTCGGTTGCAGAACAGGGGACCAAATCCGAACAGAATCCGAAACCTCTCTCTATTTTTTCTGTCCATGTACACCCAGATGGCTCGCGAATTGCTACGGGAGGCCTCGACGCCAAGGTCCGGATATGGAGCACGAAACCGATCTTAAACGAGTCGGCAGAGCTCTCTGGTCGCCCACCCAAGTCGCTATCTACCCTCTCAATGCACACCGGCCCAGTTCTCGCTGTACGATGGGCTTTTTCGGGTCGGTGGCTCGCCAGCGGGAGTGACGATGCCATTGTAATGATATGGGATCTTGACCCGTGAGTGACTTGGTCTTATTGATGTCCAATGGCGTGTCTGAGGCATTCCGTGCCACAGAAGCGCAAAAGGGAAACTCTGGGGCTCAGATGAGGTTAACGTCGAGGGTTGGAAGCCTCTTAAGCGGCTCCCTGGTCACGAGAGCGGTAGGGATTCACGTCAATTTACAACCAGATTACGTTTCTTACAATAAATCCAGATGTCACTGACCTTGCCTGGGCTCCCGGAGATAGGTACCTTGCTTCCGTAGGTCTTGACTCAAGGGTCCTCATTTGGTGTGGGTTTACCCTCGGTATGTAACCATACCTCCTTAAATATCGCGCGTACTGAGTTATGAGCATTGGTAGAACGCCTCCACGCGCTGGACTTGCACCGAGGATTCGTCAAGGGCGTGTGCTGGGATCCCGTCGGAGAGTTCCTCGCTACAGCTTCTGACGATAGGTCAGTCAAGATATGGAAGACCTCAGATTGGACTTTGGAGGCAGAAGTAGAGAAACCTTTCGAGGCTTCACCTGGAACATTTTTCCGGCGTCTGAGGTATGTCACCCCCTTGTTTTAGTTTAAGTTTCTAACCATGCGTAGTTGGTCACCCGACGGTGCGCATATAACAGCCTCGAACGCAACAAACAACCAGGGATTCGTTTTCATTGCTGCTGTCATCGCAAGAAATTCCTGGACTTCGGAGATTAGTCTCGTCGGTCATGAGAATACGGTTGAGGTTTCCGTATGTGGATTGATTTCTATCCGTTGACCGCCGACATTGACTTTCACAGTGCTACAACCCTCACATATTTGTGCGCAACACCTCGCAACCTGTTGTCACGTCAAACATCTGTTCCGTTGTGGCCCTTGGCGGTGATGATAGATCGGTTTCTGTTTGGCAAACCAAATCCGCCCGACCCCTGATCGTTGCGAAAGACGTTTTTGAGCGACAAATTCTAGACTTATCATGGTGAATACTTCACTGCCACGGTTTCTCAGGCGTGCTTAACTTCAACGCAGGTCTCAAGATGGTCTCACTTTATACGCGGTCTCTTCGGATGGCACAATGGGGGTGTTCCATTTTGACCCTGAAGAGATGGAAGGGATCTGTCCATTGTCCGCACAGAAAGATTACCTGAAGAAGTTTGGTTACGATCCGCCACCACTTCAAGCGGGTTTTTCTCACCGAGAATCACCTGCGGCCGTCTCCGAGATGAAGGTCGAGGTTCCGTCCCGCACGAATTCCGTCGGACAACCTTCAAATGGGGTGAACACTCTCATCGCAAAACGGAATACAAAGAAACGAGCTCCCTTGCTTGGGGCGATGTCAGCCCCCCTGCAACCTTCCAAGCTCCAAGCTCCGCCGACCACTACATCACGCCTCAACCCTCCTCCTACCTCCGCTGGCATAACCTCATATTCCTTCGACGACCCCGCTGACTCGAGCAGGATGCAGTTAGACCAGCTCATCTCCGCATCATCTTCTCGTTCACCCACCATCTCTTCATGGAGCAGGAACACGCGTCATCCTTCCGATCAATTCCCTGGCAACGAAGACGTTGAAATGTTTGATGCGCACTCGGACATGAATGTGCAGATCAGCTCCTTGAACGACGATGAGACGTTCAACACCAGGGGCAAGCGTAAGATCTCGGATCTGATTGACGATGGACGTCCTGCGAAAGCTAGGACCCTCGGTGGAGACCAGGGAAGAAGAGATAGACCTGTAGTGAGGGAGATTGTCTCTGCCTCCAACGTCGGCCAGAACTTTGCACAGTCATCGAACTCGGTTTTACTGCCAACACCCCCACTTTTGAACTTTATCACCGCAAAGGTCGACGGGGCACCAGATGTACTAGAATGTTTAAATAAGGTCGACGAAGGTGAGGAACACTGGTATATTGCCCATCTTCCGCCCCTGATCAACATCCGAAGGGTTGCACGAATTAACATTCAGAACTGGCGCTCTGCAACAAACGCAATGGCTAGATTTCTTGCAATCCCCTGCTATTGGAGTGACCGTCACGAAGAAGTTTTGCGCCGCTGCGATGCAAGACGGGTGCATTAACGCATATTCTCCGACGGGCAGGAGGTATGGACTTCGTGACCCCTCGGATACCTTTACTCATTTCTTGTAGGATGATGCCAACAATGACCCTCGGGAGTGTATGCGCTTACCTTTGCAGCTCTTGCGACTTCCTTATGGTCCTCACATCCTCCGGAACGTTACATGTCTGGTGAGGTGAGACGGTTGAGGGCATTGGTCAGGTAATAACCCGATCTTTTCCCAGGAACGTCAAGAAAGGGCGCGCCCTTTTCGCGGCGACATCCATTAGCCCAATCGTTGGCCCGAATGCGGAGGTGGCTTCGGCCAATGTGAGCCAAAACGGCGCCCCCATCATCCATGTTTCCAATGGATGCGCGTACTCCTATGACCCCGAGCTCCTGGCTTGGATCAAATTGAGCGATAAGTGGTGGGCCGGAGGCTCGTCCGCGTGGCAAGCGCGGTCTCGCACAGGAACCGTGAATGCCAATCGAGGCGTCATTGCGACTATCGAGAACACAATTAGCGAACAAACGGGGCCGGATGATGGGGCAAACCGAGAGCGACCGAACTGGTGGGAAGCTGCTCTCACCCTCGGGCACTTGGAGACGAGATTGCAAGCTTCGAAAGTTCTCGAGAGTCCGACCGAGTATAAGCAAGCCATGCTTGTTTACGCGAAGCGAATCGCAGAGGATGGTTTCCGCGGTAAGGCAGAGGAACTGGTCAAAGAGTTGTTTGGGCCATTATACTGGTACGTCTACACGCGACTGCCATGGTAAGAAAGCGGGGGTTGATTGCTTCTGCTAGGCGACCGGGAAGGGACGATTCATGGACACCCACATTACTAGGATTCTACAAACGTGAACTTCTTCGTGAAGTGTTGAACATTTTTGGTATGTGAGAACTTCTAACTGGCACATCCGTTGTTCCGCTGAAAGCTTTCCCGTCCGCAGCTAAAAGTAAAACATTGACGAAGATGGCCCTTGATTGGCAGGACATGTTGAAAAAAGCGGCAATCGACGAGTAGTGTACTGACTGTTACCCTTATTTAACTTCCTGCTTTGCCTGTTGTGTGGAGTATAATTCTACGTCTCAAGTGGGTTTGTCTGGCTATTTCTTCTTCCGCCATTGTTTCATTGATTGACGGTTGACTGTGCTAGGTGTAAACTTCTTTTATTCACGGCACATGCTTCTCGCATTGGCATAATATCACAATAGATAGCTGGGTATAATCCCCCGAGTCAACTCCGATGGTTACGTCGAGGAGATCGGTCGGTCAGCCATCGCCTGGTCGTACATGGTCAAGGCATGCTTCCCATATGGCAAATTTCCAACGGTGAACGCAGGAACCAGATGGCCAGCCCTTGAAATAACGAAATGAGTTTGAGTCGAGGGGACTCCAGAATGGGATACGAACCGGAATATTCGGACATAGGAGAAGGGTCCGGCGTTCTTGAATCGTCCGGCCGTGACCCCGTCGACCGTCCACGAGGTCCAGGGTGTAGAAGCATACTGTGAACTGTAATCGTGCTGCAGGGCGTTGACCATGTTTTCAACCCCATGGTAATTGCAGGCGTAGTCTGCGTCACCAGCGTAGATGACAGTGCGGACTCCAGCGTTGATGACCTTTTCAAGGTGCAGCTTGCTGGTCCTCATCCAGTCTCCTATCACCACGGGACGCGTTAGCATGCGGGGTTGAGTGTATACGGTAATCACACGAACCGGTGGTGAAGAAGTTGTCGTAGATAGCGGAACTGGAAACAGACCAGGTCTTCTCAGCGCCAATTTTGGTCCTTTGGTTGTTCAACCAGGTGCTGAAGTCGGCAGGGTAACTCGAGGGGCTACGGTCAAGGACGTAATAGGGATCCCATGAGCCGGAGAGTGCTGAAAAGATCTGGCTGTTGCAAGTGCTCTGAGCCTGACTGCAAGCAGAGTTGGTTCCGGTGTTGGCGCATTGAAGGATCTGGATTCAAGTTAACAGTGCCAAAGGAAGAAAAAAACCATGCGAACCTGGTCTCTGCATCCACCAGACGAATAGTAGGACGTGTTGGCCGTCCTGATAGTCGAGTCGCTCACGAGTGGGTGGTAGGGATTCGTCTTGGCATAGGAGATGTACCCCGGGTATTGAGTGATGGGGTCCTAGGTCACGACACGGTAAGCGCAACGCTCATCATCGATTCGATTATGGTGGAACATACAGTGAGGCCATTTCCGACACCCAGAACCTTCAAGTTAATGGGAATGCCGGAGAGCGTTCCCGCATCGATGGCGGCGTTTTGATCGAGGAAGTACCTGGGACAGCATCAGGTTCAAATTGACAGGATCCTCCAGTAAGAGTTGTGTTTACGAGGCCATTGTGGGACCATAATGGCCGCCATACGACTCGGTCCAGAGAGCGAACTCCCTCTTCTTATATTTGCTAAACTTAGCGTCGGAGAAGAAGGTTTGAAGGAACTGGAGGTTTATGAAGGACGGTCGACGACCACACCCGTTAAGCCAGATCGATGAATAACTCACCTTCCATACGCCTTGCGCAGCTTCCACAGACGAATTAGTAGTGGTGTCGCCGTACGAGAAGCCAACACCAACGGGTTGATCAAGATACAAGCTGCGTATCAGCGATGATGGGTGAGATGGATGAAGGGAATATAAGGGATAGATCATTTACACATTGGAGTTCTGGTTCCACGATTGAGAGTTCAACCTGACTGTGCTGCTGTCGTTGTTGATCAGACAGGGGCCGTGCTCTTGGAACAGACCGATCATAGAAGAGCTTCCGGGCTTCGAGATATTAGGAACTTCATCACCAGGTTTAGGTAAGCGGAGCGACCCACCCCGCCATTCAGCCAGACTGTGAATGGTGCGGTGTCGGGGTTGTTGCGAGTTGCAAAGAACCAGAACCACATGTGCTGTGTGGAGGTGAGGTCTGCATAGCCTGAAGCTGTGTGCACGCCGGGGGTGGTTTCTGTCGTGTGATGAGCACATAGACGGGTAGTAACGTCGGGAGAGGGGTCCTACCACAAACACCGCTATTCTCGAGGTATCTCAAACCACCGGCGCGGGAAGCGACGTTGCCTGCAGTGGTCTCTGAATCCTTTTCTTTGGCGGCTACGTTGATGGGCGCTCCACCGATAACACCGTCGTAGACTGGAAACTCCCCGCCCAATACCGCGACGGGGAGTGCTGCGACGAGGACTACTACGGAGGAGAGGAGCATATTGGAACGTCCGTTATTCAGGGGGCGTAGATTATCCCTTATTTTATAGGAGGGCGGGATATCGGGAGTGCGTAGTCCTCGGAACAGTCGCATCACCTTCGGACGTCCGGGGAGGAACCAGGATGTCCGGGTGCACGACCTTGGAGGACCAGGTGGGGGCACTGAGGGTGTCGTTAAGTGTCAAAAATGGACACATGGCCACCGTATGGGAAACCAGTCTCCTTGAGTTCTATGATAGATGGCGCGACAGCTGGCTCATTCGAGTCCCACTGCCAGATGATCGCGATGGCGCGTTTGCCTTTGGTCACGAGTTCGCCGCCTTCCAATCACATGACGAGTCACGCAGTGGGCCGGATCACAAGGCGCACCACCGCATCTTCCTGCACCGCCACCTCAGGGCTTTGGCAACGCGTTTTTATTGACAGAAGAATACCACAACCACCGATTTGTTCCTCTAAGAGTTCCAATCTGAAACCGTTGCAGTTACCCCACCGGTTTCATCATGGTTGGTTCTCAAGGTTCCATCCCGAACGATGTCGACTGAGCTGACATGACCCTGGACTCTCGTAACTGGTCATCCGAATAGCTCTCTTTAGTTCCCTGACGGGCCTACGAATGCCCCTCTGTTTGGTTTTCGGTGTGTTCACATCAGATTACCAGTGCGGATCACCTCGAGAAAATCCTCATCGGTTTCGGTCGAGATATGTCCGTGACATGCATCTGTTCCGTGTACCCCGACTATTGATCGTGACTTGAGGCTACCTCCCTTTCATCTTTGGTCGATCAAAAGATGTAATGCAAAAGATTCAGATATAATCATCGGAATGCTGAAACTCGTGGTTTTATCGACCCCACCGTTAGGGCTCCTTGACTTTAGTCGGACTTTCCCCGTCGTCCATCTTTTGAAGCCCTCTCCAGGATGGCTCCAAGATATTTTGGCCTCAGGAGTCCAGCGACGAAGGAGCTAGAGTTGATCTCCTACCCTCCTTCACGACCGCTGACATACCCACCGTTCGCCCCTCGCTCAACACTGCTGAACAAAGCACCGGCTCTCAGCCCGGCAATGATAGGTGGGCTTGTTGCAATTGTAATCCTGGCTTTACTATGTGCAGTGGGGGTGGGGCTCGCGCTTCATGTCCACCACTGCAGGCATGGCGATTGTTCTGTATGCAGCACTGTTGCGCGTCTCACAAGGTCGAGAAGTCACTCAACACCAGGTTTGTATTCCCGGGTCTTGACGAGTTGATAACTGGGCCCCTCATCACGAATTTATTTCAGCCCATGAACACAGTTCTCCTCGTCTGCCAGAAACTCTGTGCGACAGAGAATATCTAGTCGGGCCCTCCATTCAGGCTAGTCGGATGTCGTCTCAAACATGTCTTCCCTCCCTCGCACCACCTCCCACACACCATACCCATAGACAAAAAAAACCGGAAATGGCGATGCCAAACTTTACGGTCTTTATCCGGGGGTCCAGAACCCCTCCCGTAATTTCCGACAATTGTGCCCCCACCTTGGGGCCACCCAGAGCCCTGCACTCCCATCCTTCGCCCCGAAAAATTCCGACACCCTTGGAGAGAAAATTGGCTCATCCTGGCAGAACCTTGGCTCGCGGGTCGAACCTGTCGGAGGATATTTCCATAATTACACTCCCTTCGTTTGTCGAACATGAGCGCTGTGATTCAATTCCCTCTCCCATGCTCTCCTCATCGAATCTCTCTATGGTCGAAGGCGTGAGGTCGCTCCCACCGTCAAGACGATCTTCCTTCCTCCAGCCATCAAGGTCCCGCAGCGGGGTCACGAATACTATGGCACCCACCACACCATTTTTGGAAACGCATCTTAGCTATGACTTTCCGAGTCCCTCCTTGTCGGTGCCTGATCGGCAAATACACCTCCCTCATCGAACTCGTTCCCGGTCGTCTCGGCGGGCTGGAGCAAGGCGAGAATTGGTTACCGCAAAACTAAAATCGGTGGCTCAAGCTGAGGTCGTGAAGAAGGTGCAGCCAGGGACCCCAGAGACCCCGGGGCAGCTGGGGACGAACAATTCACGTCCCAATGTCCTTTGGCCTCTGAAGATCCTAACTCACGTATACCCTTTCTTGGGCAATTACGATTCTGGACTTACGGATGACCAATCCCATCCCCATGAAGAACGGGACGCTGGAATCACATTCTACGATTTCACACAACCGGTCCCATTCCACCCATCACAACAACGTGGAGCCTTACGAGTACCCGTAAAGTTCGAGGGCGCACCTCCAACACTTTCCGTGAACGACATCACTGAACCCTCACCATCGTACCAGTCACCAGTTCTTGGCTTCTTAAGTTCGCCGAAATCGCACTCAAGTCCCGACGAGAAACGTTCTCGCGTTATTTCGCAGGCAAGGTCACCGGTGTCGACAATCCTATCTCTATCGGCTTTCCCTTCGCCGCCAGACTTCACGCCAGGACCCGTGGACAACCCATTATATATTGCCAATAACTATTCAACATCTGGCCGAACCCTCCCACCCCCAACGCTCTGGGAAGGCAGCTCTGTTAGAAGTGTTGGGACGGCATCACCGAACGAGGGCCAAACATCAACTCCGCCCCCAGACCCCGACACATCGCGACCGATGTCAACAGTAAACCCACGCACTGTTTTCGGAGGGCATCTCCATCCGAAGTCCATGGATAAGAACGGCATGCCGACCAAATTGGGAGTTTCGTTCATGAGACGTTTATCCCGTGTGCCGTTGGGACCCAGGCAAATGTCTGGTATGCTGAGACCACCGCGAAGGCGGACACCTCAGCCCCTGCCATCCATATAGATACCCCATACTGTGTACCGTTTCCTCTGTACTCAATACACTTTCCACTGTGTAGTGTGTTTAAACCACGGACATTTCATGTAGTGTATTTATACAATCTCTGTAGCCGTTATCACGGGGGGCTGCATGTAACCCCACCGCTGTGACGCGTTGATCTTCCGGAACTGACACGTCTTCAACCTTTTGATCTCCCCAATCTCCTTCAGTCTCACGAGTGGCCATGAAGCTCAAAGAAATCCACAGGACATCGACGTTCGCCTGGTCCCCATACGCTTCGCTTCCGTTGCTGGCGACGGGTACGGTCGCCGGTGCGCTCGATGCCTCCTTCAGTAATGACAGTCAACTCGAAATCTGGGCCCCCAACTTCATCAACAGGGGTGAATACGACCTCGGCGGGACTGAGAATCCGCCTCCAAAAGCAACAGTTATAACATCCTCCAGGTCCCGTCTTTTGGCGTTGATTGTCATTGCAGGGTGACCACTTACGCGGCGCACAGGTTTAATCGTTTAGCATGGGGACTGCCCGACACAACACGGCCCCAAGGTGTCCTAGTGGCTGGTATGGAAAACGGAGACTTGGACATATGGGATCCTTCCAAGATTGTGGCGAGTGCAGAGTGAGCCCAAAAATCCGTTCCAAGGACAGCAGGCCAGATCTAACCAAAAGCCAGGCCCACCGAATCGCTGATACTTCGAAACAAGACCCATACGGGCCCCGTCCGCGGCCTCGACTTCAACCCTATACAGTCACATTTGTTTGCGTCTGGCGCTGTCAATGGCGAGGTTAGACGATATTTCCACCGCATATATCCACGAGGCTGAACAAGATTCCCCCAGATCTACATTTGGGATCTCAAGGATCCTACCAAGCCCTACTCTCCCGGAAACCGTAGCTCCAAGCTCGACGAAATTACCTCGGTAGCCTGGAACAATCACGTACAATATGTTCTCGCTGCTTCGAGCAGCACTGGGTATACTGTTGTGTGGGATTTACGAGGCAAGCGAGAGGTCGCTGGTCTTGTGTACGGTGGGGGTACCGGAACGCTTGGCGGACCCCCAGGCTACCCTACCGGTGGATTGGCTGTTGGCGGGAGGAGAGGTATGAGCGATGTTGCTTGGCACCCGGATAACGTTCGTGTGAACTCCTTCTTTCCGTTTATTATTCATTCAGCGCGTTTTTGGTTTTGTTTTTTGCGTAGGCCACCAGGCTGGTTACTTCCTCTGAAGACGACATGTCTCCGATCATCATGGTTTGGGACTTACGAAACGCCCGCGCTCCAGAAAGAATCCTGACCGGTCACGAGAAGGGGGTTCTCTCGTTGTCCTGGTGCAAACAAGATCCCGATTTGCTTCTCTCATGCGGTAAAGATAACAGGGTGTTGGGTTGGAATCCTCAGACTTCAGAAATCATTGGGGAGGTATGTACAGTGGTCCTCAGAAAGAGGGAATAGTCACTAATACCCAGTTAGCTTCCTTCGGCGGACAACTGGGCCTTCCAAGTCGACTGGTGTCCTCGAAACCCCGACTTATTCGCTGCTGCATTCTTTGACGGGACTATTGGCATTCACTCTGCCCACACAACAAACGAGTCTGCGGAAGAAGCGCCTGCCGCTCCACAGCCCGAAGGAGCGGACATCTTCAATGCCCCAGGCTCCTCTCGTAGCGGACGTGCTACTTTGTCGCTCAAACAACCCCCCAAGTGGCTTCGTCGACCTGCTTCGAGCTCTTTTGGTTTTGGCGGGAAACTCGCCACCATTTCCAACCTCCCTTCTGCCCAGGGCAAGAACCAGAGCAGCGTCGTGCACGTCAGGAAGGTGGTCTCGGAGTTGTCGGTTGTGGACCGCGCCAACAAGCTCCACTCCGCCACCGACGACGGGTCACTACACGCTTTCGCTGAGAAGAGGGTCGAAGAAGTTGAATCTCGCGGAGGGGAAGTCAGTGCTAACTGGAAGGCGTTATTGAGTCTATTCCAGGCAAACTCCCGGGACGAACTCGTCACCCTCCTCGGTTTCTCCAAGGCCGAGGTCGCCACTCGCGTCGCAGAGGCTGTTGCCAATCTTAAGAAGCAGACGGAAGCTCCGAGGGTCCCTCAGGAGGAAGATCTCAGCGACATCAAATTACACGAACCAGTTGTCTCCTTCCTGGAACCGAGTCGAGAGTCGGATGAGGATGAGGAGGGCTGCGAAGTGGAGGACGATGATACCCTCGACGCTGCCGGAAGTGGTGTGGAAGGCGCCCCATCAGAAGTCAGCGCAAGCGTGGCATCGGATGCCACAAGCGCAATGAGGATGGTTGATAGCGAATCTACCACCACTGCCCCCAGCTTGTTTGGAGAGGATCCCACAGGAACCCCCCAAACTGATCCTGGAGCAGACTTTTTCACCACAATGGGCTTGGCGAACCTCTCCAACGACACACGAATCCAGGTCCCTCACACAAACTACGGAATCGATTCCTCTGTTGCTGCGACTGTCGGATCCCGCCCCTCTTCTGCGGCGTCAGATACCCTCAAGAACAACACTTTCCGTATCTACCCAAACGACGAGTCCGAGACTGACCGGTTAGTTACCAAGGCTTTGGTTCTCGGGGATTTCGAGTCTGCTGTGTCCCTTTGCCTTTCCACGGAACGTTACGCGGATGCCATCTTGCTCGCTGTGAAAGGCGGTCCAGGACTCCTACAGAAGACGCAGAAGGCCTACTTCGAACGTCGCACGACCGCGCTACCATATCTCCGACTGTTCCAATCGATCGTCACTAACGACTTGAGCGACATTGCCCAAAACGCTGACCTCCAAGAGTGGCAGGAGATCTTTGTCGTTCTGTGCTCTTTCGCTACCCCCGACGAGTTCGCCAGCCTTACGGAACAACTTGGAGAGCGTCTGGAGTTCCAATCTCACCTGCTGAAAGCTTCAGACGTTGGCGATGCTTCTGCCAAGGCGCTCAAACTCAGGAAGAACGCGACACTCACCTACTTGGCTGCGGGTAGATTGGAGAGACTGGTCAACATCTGGGTCGAGGAATTGGCGGAGGACGAAAAACATCTCATTGAAGACGAAACGTGGAGCGGGTCCAGATATGCGACCCACGCGAATGCACTCCAGACCTTCATCGAGAAGGTCACTGTATTCCGCACCGCCGTGAAATACGTGGACGAAGACCTCAAGGCTAGCGCTGGAGCGGTCTCGGTGGCAAAGACATACAAGCTTTCGGCCTTATACGATCGTTACTTCGAGTATGCGGACCTTCTTGCCTCCCAGGGTTTGGTGACGGAGGCGGTTGGCTTCTTGAAGCTTACTCCCGCGGATTATCATGGTGTTCCGGGCTCCATTCTGGATTACAAGCTTGGCAGGGAGAGACTCACCATTGCCTCTGGAACCACTCCTACTCCTAAACCCGCCCCCACTCCTGTTGCCACTTCTGCGTCCTACGGGCCGGTAAAGACCACGACTTCACAAGGCTATTCCTACCCTCAGTACACTCAGCCCATACAACCCACACAGTCGATCCAACCCCCCATCTATTCACAACCACCCAATCTTTATGACCCTTACGCCAACCTCAATGTAGCCAACCAGAGCCATTCTAGACAACCTCCACCGGGCCCATACCAGCCTGTCGCCCCATCTCAGTACCAGCCAACTCAACAACAGTACACTCACATCCATCCGATGCAGGCTAGCCTCAGTCTTGGATCGACTCCACAGGTTATCAATGCGCCACTGCCACCACCTAGAGGACAATTCAACGGTGGTACCAATGATGGACCCTTGCCGCCCCCACCAAAACGTAAGGACGTCGGTGGCTGGAACGACGCTCCAGTGGTCCAAGATAAGCGCCCTTCGAGTAGGAACGTCAATAAACCAGCCCCGATTGTTGCGCCTTTCCCGAACTCGACGGGATCGCCCGGACCTGGACCTGGACCGGGCCCATCGCCATACATCAGCCAGGGTCAGAGTCCATCGCTCCCTCCTCCGCCCCGGCCAGGCAGTGTCAATTCTCGCCCCCCTCCACCTCCACAAAACCGGATGCAATCGCCGTTGCAACCTGGACCCGGACCCTACGGCCCCCCTCCTGTGTCTCATGGTTTACCACCACCTCGGCAGATGACGTCCCCACCACATGGACCTGTTATTCGACAAACTTCAAGCCAATTTGCTTCTCCTCAGGTGGCCCCACACCGACGCCTTGGACCCACACCTCCACCTCCCGGTCCGCCTCCGCCCGGTCCTTACGGCCGTAGAACCCCTCCTCCTACCGGACCATACGGACCGCCACCTACCCAGCAGGCACCACCCGTCCATCCCCCACCCCCATCGAACAGACCTGGTCCCCCAACCCACCAAACAGGACCTCCTCAACCCCTACAGCCACCTCCTCAGGGGCCACCAAGATCCGGTCCCCCTCCGGCTGGAAACAACCCACCACCTCAATCCAGGGTACAAAAGGGACCCCCTCCTCCCAAGTATCGTGAGTTTGGGTTGATGTAACCTCCTTCAGAAACTGATTTTGATTGTAGCCCCCGGCGACCGAAGCCACATTCCCGAATACTTACGGCCCGTATACGAGATCACCAGTGAGCACTTGAACCATTTGAGGCAGACAACGCCTGTAAGTTTTTACAACACAACTGAAAGCCTGGGGCATGCGCTGACACCGTTTGGTTCATAATCTAGCCACAACAGAAGCGGTTGGTGGATGACGTTGAGAAGAGGTTGAATCAGTTGTTCGACGCATTGAACTGCGAAACACTCTCTCAAAATGTCACGGACGCTCTCATCAATATCGCCCGAGGCAAGTCACCTCGGTTACGATACCGCCCAAATTGCGATCCTGACACATCATTTCCATTCCAGCGATGCAAGCTCATGACCGTGAAGCCGCCGCTACGTTGCACATGGAGCTACTTACAAAGGGATCCCAAACCGACGACATCGGTCTTTGGATGTCCGGTCTGAAACAACTCCTCATGCGCCTGTGATGAGCACGGAAAGCGTTAGAATCCCTCGTTTGGGGATGATGGCCAAAAACAAATAGAAGTACAAGTACGCTCTGCTGTTACTCGGTTTAGCGTTTGGAGCCTCAGCGGATCCCCGCGTGTCTTTCCCGACTTTTCGTATCCTTTTAAAATGTTATTGTTTTCCTTTGAACTTTAACTCGATATGTTAAGCACCCTTTATGTCACGTTACGAGGGCATGTTCCGGATGGGTTGCGTGAACGTGCATGTTTGTGTATAGCGGGACTACAACAACTGTTGTTACAAGAGCGTGACGGCAAGTGAGGAGTTACAATAAGATCCATGAGTAAGTGCATATAAAAGGCCATGTGTCACGCGGTGAAGTGGAAGGGACAAGATATCGAGGGTAGAAAGCAAAGTCGAAAGGGTCGGGAATGTGGAAGTGGAAACGAAAAAAAAAAAAAAAGACAGGAACAAAAGCAGGAAAGCGCAGTAGAAACAACAACGTGAAAGCGTTCAAAGCAGGTCTCCGACTCCCTGATGGTCAGCGAAAACGACATCGACGCCCTTTCTCCTCAACTCGTCGAATTTTTCGAGGGTCACACATCTGGCGTCTGCAGGAATCACCCTCAAATCGCCCTCTGCGATCACGACCCTCTCCAAGCCAACCCCGACACCGGTGAAGCCCAAAATGTGCGCGACGTCGCACCACAAGATCCCCACTCCGACTGGTCCAAGACCCAACACGCGGAGAGAAGACGGGTGTCCGGGCGAGGGCTTCATGCCTTGAATGACTTTTTTCACGATGTGAGTCGAGCAGAGTGAACCGGATAGCCTGAAAGCTTCGAGCCGGGGACAATTTTCCAGGAAAGAACCGAGGCTCGTGTCTGTCGTGAGACCAACGTCACTGTCAACGTTCTGAGAACGGAGATACATTAATCAAAACTTAGCGCAAATTTCGGAACAGAAGATCACGCAATAACACACCTGAACGGTAGTTTCGTCGGCGATACCACTCTCGCTCCCGACTCGAGCGGGAGGCAGCTTATTCGGTTTCGTCGGAGACTGATCGTCGACCACACCATTCCCCTGACAGTCAAAAAGGTTAATTATCGCTCAAACGAGTTTAAACCCCGAGTGGACTTACGAGGCACAAGTCCAATCGATTAATCTTTGCGCCACAGATCTCCAGGAACCTCGTGAAAAGCTCCAGTTGCTCGCCGATCTGGTCTTGGTCGGTAGGGTTTTCACCATGCATACCCTCAGGCGACTGCGACGGTACCACGGGCAATTGAGTACGCAGGGTCAACTTGATCGATTCGTCGATGCGTTCGACCAGCCCGACCAAGCTTTCGCATAGCTCGTTCGTCCACTTCGTGCCCTCGATCACAATCTCCTTCAGGTGTAACCTGCGTGTCCTGACTGTGGACGTCATCGACTCCGAGAACGAGGACCAGTCAGAAGTGGAGGTAGCGGACGGCACAAAGAAACCCATTGGGACTGGGGCGGTGCGCTCAACCTTGCGGATCATCGCCCTGGACTTATCGAAGGTGAGGGCGGAAAGGTGCAAAGACTCTACGTGCGGAAGCGCATAGCACAGGGTGACGAGGTCCTCGGAATCAATGCAGCAGCCATCGAGTGACAGGGAAGTGGCACTATGTTTCAAGTCCGAAGTTGCGACCGCAGTGAAGAGGGCGTGATTGGTGGAAGTGTTGACTCCCTTGAACTCGACATGCGGAGAGTGGATGTTGTTTATACTTTCGCGCAGTTGCGGGCCAGTGAGTGGAGGGGGAGGAATTGCGAATGCGAATGAACCAAAGGTGAAGAAAGGGAGCGACGTGAAGCCGCGAGTGGTCGTGGATCCGGGAGAAAGTCGGACACGTTTTACGAGGGGTGTGAGAGTGGTTGGGAAATTTTTTCCACGAAGGTTTTCCGACTCGAGTGCAAGCTCGCTGAAGAGGTGGAATCTGCAAGCGGGTAAGAAGCGACTACAAGCAGTGGAGAGGGCTTTGAGGGATGCAGGGTCATTGTGCAGGAAGTCGATGATTGAGTCGGTGAGTTCGGGAGCAAGGTCAGTGAGAGACATGGTCCAAGTAACGTAGGGACGCCAGATGGAAAGCAGCTGAAGGACTCAAACCTAGAGTCTTTATAACAATCCAAACGCGCGACTGAGCGGTACTAGACACTCCAAACGGCCGGTCAGACAACCGGAACGGAAAAGTGTCGTGATTGCTGATGCTCCGCGAGGGTTCGGAAAACAAAAGGGAGCCAATGCGGAACTCGAGCGAAACCCTCCCAAACCTGACGCAGCGTGGGTATTGTTCTTGAGGAAACGAATGAGAGGAGATTTGCAATTATGAAAGCAAGATTAAGTGTGACTGAGGCAAGACAAAAGGACGAGCGGGACAGGTTGATCGGGTTGACAACTGTGAAGCCAAAGGTAGGAAGATGGAACCGTCCAGTCCCACGTCGCTTATTGTTTCGTTGTAGCCAATGTAGTCAATGCGGAGACCAGGAAAGAGGAATAATCAGTCCCGAGAGATCCCAGACGAGTACCAGAGAGCCAGCGACGGAAACAGGAACGATTCCAGTGGTGGTCGTGGACGTAGAACAAGCCCGGACGCAGTGAACTTCACACGATCATCCCCTCTCTCTCTCCTCAAATGCCGCCTTCATCCTCAAGAGACAGGAACGTCGAGGACACTTACGAAGCTCAGAATGACCAACGACTAGACGACCTCCATTCAAAGATCAGGACTATACGTGGCGTTCGTCTCAAACGCCGCAGCTCTTTGGTCTGGTCGCTCACCCTCGGGCTAGGTCACCACAGACATCCATAGGGACGTCGAATCCCAGAACCTGCTGCTAGACGAATCGGTGGGTTTTGCCTCCCTTCGCAAGTTTCTCGGATCATGGTCTCATTCACCTCCGGCGACCAGAGCAATACATTCTCTTCGTTCACAACCTCCCTCTCTGATTCCGCACGACGAGCGAATCAAGCGTTCGGATTAGGTACCCGCCACCTTTTCAGCGCCCCGCCCGTTACCCTTACCATTTCAACAGGCCCTGGAACACCGAAACAATACAGGATACTCGTCTACTCCTTAGGCTCCGTTCTGTCTCTTTGGCTGCTTTGGAAGATACTCTCCTGGCTCTTCTTCAGTGGCAGTTCAGAACCTATTCCCATGGGCGAATCATACGGAATTTGACTTCGTCTCGTCTCGTGCCGGGGAGGTATGCACGCGTCTGGATACGAGCATGAATTCTGCGTGCGTATATGCAATGCCGTGGAGTAGTGCTAGGGATCTATCTATCTAAATAATTAATGAAAAACACCGCCCAAACATGCAAGTTGGAATGGATCAAAGCAGCCCGAAACTCAGACTCCGAGAATCTGCTTTCCCGCCTGCCAAACCGCAAAACTGACGGCGGTCATCGGTACCACCTTTAAATACCCAATCCCCAATCCAACGTAGAAGCCTCTCCACCCGTTAGCACGCCAAATGTCTCGAACAGTTTCCGACCAGCCTAACCACCGGTCAGGTCGCGTAAGTCCTCCGACTTGCATCCGTCGCCGAACGATTTCGAACGGGTACGAAACCGTCTGCGAGATTGCACCAGCGATGGCTCCAATCGTTAGATCCGCTACCGGCGTTCTCGCCTTCCGAGATACTTCTCGAGGGGGGAGGAAGTGAGCACGCAAGTATCCCCATACTAAGAACGAAGTCCCAGCGTATGGTATCATGCCTGCGATGGTGACAGTGAAACCTCGGTAGAATTTGAGGATAGGGAAGTGATTAAACAGCTTTGAGGCTGAAGGTGGTGGGGTTGAGGAAGGGGGGATAGGAGTGTGGGTGGAAGCGGGTGCTGAGGTTCCTTCGTGATAAAGATAGCCCATAGCCTGGATGAACGTCGGTCGTGTTCCCTTGAACGGAGATGACGGGTTTGAGTTACGTGTTTGGAACGCCATGCGGACCCGGATCAACTCGAGCGGGTAAGTGAAAAAGACGGTTACCGTGCCTGCAACAAACAGTCTCCTCAGCAAACTCGAAACTCCAACAAAAAAACCGAAGGTTCCGCTCACCAGAGAGAGCCCCAGCAGCAAACCTCCTAAAATTCGTCTCATCCGCACGAGTCGGCATCAAGACCTCCAATAAACAAATCACACGAGCTGTCAACACACCCGCAGGAAAACCCTTTCATGAACGAACTCACATGGTGAACCTGGTCGTATGCCATAAACTTGATCGCAGCATAGGGAAAGACCCGGATCAAAGTCGCAGAGTGGCCTTGGAAAAGGGCCCAACCTCCCCCTTCTTTGTAAATTTCCGCACCCGCGCGAAACGCTCCGCTCCAACTCCCGGCATACTTCTGAAAGTCCGGGTTGGAGGCCTGAAAAAGGATTTTGACTCTGTCCAACGGCGCGACGACCGTCTTAGCCTAAGGGGGAGAGAAAGTCTCGGTGAGCAAGACGCATCGGGGGGACTCGACGTTGAAGTAGGAAGGACGCACGACACAGCCAGCTACACCTCCCGCAATGCCAGAACGCAAGATGTAGTCAAGACTCTGTTTGTCTCGAGGAGGAGTGGAAGCATTTGGACTCATGAAGTCATCCGGTGTGATGCGAGGGTACTTACTTTGCTGAAAAAAGGCTCGCCCCCGCTTATATCCAAGGCACGGGCGCTAGGACGGATCATATCTTGTCCCTCCGTCAGTGGATCTGCTGAGAGGGGGTTAAATAAATGAATTGTAGTACTCTAGGATATAATGTTCTATAACCATTAGACAGGTGTAAATGTCCGTGTGTATGTGTTTCTAGGTCCGAGTGGTGGCGTCCAAGTCGACCGCGCCAGAAAAAAAACGTCTGAGTCTCACCCAGAGTACATTGCATCCTTGGCGATCTCAACGCCAAAGTTGGTCTTCGCGAACGCTATCATCGACTTTTCCAGCGCGTCTTCAAACCCTTCGTCCTCCCTACCAGTCAACCACTGCTTCACTCTCGCGTACCAAAAGGCCAGGTCCGTTGTGAAGAGGACCGACTTGAAGATAAAGTGGTTATAGTACGCCCACAGCCGTTGCGCCAACGTTATGTTCGGTGCCTCGGCCAGGGACAGCGAGGCCCAGCTTGCGGTGATCTTGATCCTGTTCACAGGGGATCCAAACATCTGATTGTTTCCTTGCACAATCCTATGGGCCGTCCATGAGCAATCGACTGACCGACATAAGGATCACCAACCTCAAGTTCCGGCCGATAAACAACAACTCCTTCGGCATCTTGTCCTGGTCCACGAGGAAGTTCTGTAACCTCTTCTTCATCACCACGCTCTTCTCGTAGTCGTTCATCTCCGAAAACTTCTTTTCGAATTTCTCTGCCTCCCCATCGTTCTTGTCGTTGAAAGAGGAGAGGGGTCGCATGAGCGTCGCACTGGCAAACATTTTGGGTTCCCCGATTCCCCATTCTGTGGCGACTTCCTCGAGAACTTTGAGGTCGAGCGTCATAAGACTCTTCCAAAGCGTGGCGTACTGCCGCTGGAAATTGGGGGTGCAACGGACGTAGAGGCCGTGATCCAGAAGAACGAGCTGGGGAGCGCCCTTTATGGTGGGATGGGGTCGGACAATCATGTTTCCTGGGTGTGGATCGCAGTGGACCCAACCCCATTCGAAAATCTGTGCGCTGAATAGTTCGACCATTGCCTTGAGGACGGTAGGAACACCACCCTTTAAAGTTGGGAAGCGATGGGCAGCAGAGGTTTCAGATGGGACGTCAACGCGCTCGCCCATAAGTTGCCTGACCCCATTTCGGTCAGTCATTCTGACCCCGTCAATCCACTCGGCAGTCATGACTTTCTTCGTCGTGTACTTTTCGTAGACGTGCGGGACGTAAACCCTGTCCTTGAGCCTCGGTTCTTCAGCGATAAACTTGGCGGTAGTCATGGCATTAATTGCCTCCTGTTCGAAATTTAGTTCCCGTCTCAGGTGGTCAGAGATGAAGTCTAGCGTGGCCAGTCAGTACAAGTCCAGGGTGGTAGCGTAATCACTCACCAACGACAAAATATGCCTTGACATCGAATATCAGATTCTCGTAGGCCCACATCACAAGACGGAACATGGCGAGATCTAGGTTGACTTGTTTTCCGACCTCGGGTTTCTGAACTTTAACCGCAACCCAACCGCCACCGTCGTCTTCCTTCAGTTTGGCTCTGTGAACCTGCGCGATACTCGCGCTCGCCACAGCTACGGGGTCAAAGTACTCAAACACACCGCCGGGTCCGGATGGTGGTCTGTGGAATTGGGACTCGAAGACCCCCAGAACCTCCGACAGAGGAACCTGTGCAGCATCATCGAACAGCTTCGCGAACTTTACTTGCATAGCTGGAGGTAACACGGCGGCATTGCTAGCGATAGCCTGACCTGAGAGAGAAACATTCATTTGATCAATCGTCCTCGATTGAGGTAGTGACGCACCAATTTTGATGTAGAGGCCGCCATTGGAAGTGAGGAGATCAAACACCCGTTCTGCGACGCGTTCATGGATCGCTGGGATGCCTTCACTATTTTCCGCAGTGAAATTGATTTTGTAGTCGAGTGCGATTATTGCACACTGCATATAGATAGACGCGGGTGAACAGCGGATTACGGAGAAGATGGCAGGACACGCACTGTCCACAATGTCCTTATGTTCCTGCTAACTGCGGAAGCGTAAAACTCCCTATCCAGATACCAAGCAGCGCCGACTCCCAGTCCGACGTAAGCCAGTCTGCGAGAAGCCCTGGCCAGCCTTCCCGATCTTGGCGGGGGTGGTATGGGAGAAGGGGCACGCTTGTGAGGAGTCGCCCGGGTTGTCAGGCGAGAGAAATTCCGGCCGTTAGGGATATGAGAACGCCATAAGTATTGTGTAGAAAGGTGGCTGTCTGTCCGAGCCCAAGCCGTGCGTGTGATTTGGGGTATCCTCGAGGCCACTGCAGATGCAGCGACACCAGATAACATTTGAAGCCCAGTGAAAACCCGGGCAAGCTGGTGAGAGAAGGAGGGAGATGGAGGTTTCGGTCAAGCTCAAGTCGGGATCATGTTTCGGGATGTCAAGGTGGAATAATGACGCACGC
>Ga0307515_10007714_pt1 | contig 21194 bp, 18 predicted proteins | sample 17_EM_MG_FD_194513 | JGI IMG/M metagenome (GOLD analysis project Ga0307515, IMG submission 194513) | Populus trichocarpa ectomycorrhiza microbial communities from riparian zone in the Pacific Northwest, United States - 17_EM | ecosystem: Host-associated > Plants > Roots > Unclassified | place...
AAAAGAAAATCTGAATTAACTGGGTTAACCTGTCAAACCTGAGATTCATTTCATGAAAGTCTGATAATTAAACATAAAAAATTTAACATTAAAAAAATAAATTAAAAAAATAATTAAAAAAGACAAAAAAAACTAAAGGCATCAGCTTTTTCACTGTGGACTGCACTGTGCAGTCCACAGTAAAAAACTTAAAAAGGAAAAGAAAAAAAAACAAAGGCATACACTATGGGTTATTTTTTTTCCTTGCATAAAAAACATCAAAAAATGCTAAGATCTAAGAGTGTTAGGTCTTTCAGCAAAGATATACCAAAGAGTCTTTGGTCTAGTTGCAATGCTTGACCCAAGAGTAATATTTATAATATAATATTAAACTTACATGACTCAAGTTTAATTGAGTCTAGTTGCAACAGCGGACTCAAGAGCCTTGGATGTGGGTCTGGCTGCAAGGTCGTGTCATAAAAGTGTGATAATTAAATAGATTAATTAAAAAGAAAAAAACAAAGAAAAAAACCAACAGGAAGAAAAAATTAATGAAGAAAAAGAAAAAGAAAATCTGAATTAACTGGGTTAACCCTTCAAACCAGGTTAACTCATCAAACCTGAGATTCGCGTCATGAAAATTTGATAACTAAATAGAAAAAAAAAATTTACGGGTTAACCCATAATTAACTGGGTTAACCTGTCAAGCCCGGGAGACGTGTCATGAAAGTCTGATAATTAAATATAAAAAAATTTAACATTAACAAACTAAACTAAATAAAAAAGTTAATTAAAAAGAGAAAAAAAATTTCGGATTAACTCGTCAAATCAGGTTAACTTGTCAAACTCGAGATCCGTGTCATGAAAGTTTGATAACTAAATAAAATAAAATTTAACATTAACAAACTAAATTAAACAAAAAAAATTCATTAAAAGAAAAAAATACAAAGAAAAAAGCAAAAAAAAAGCCATAAAGGCATAAAAAAAGGAAAAGAAAGAAAAAAAAAAGCAAAAAAAATAAAAAAAAAGCAGTTTATAATTATAATATAATATTTATTATATTATATTTATAATATATAAGTAAATGAAATTAAAACGCGTGGCTACAATGCTTTCTTCACGTCTTTTAGAGCACTACTTAATTAATAAAAGAAGTATTTATAGGGCTATGTTAATACCACGTGGCAAACACTAGATCACTACCGGGGATCCAATCACTTGGAATCCTCTTGCCATTCACAGACACCTTATTTTACTATACACGGGATGGGATGGTCACACCCACACACATTCCTTTTCTTGTAGATTGCAGGAAGACCGAGCCATCATTCTTTTTTGTGAACGGACGTTTCTCCACGTCACCCAGAAGTAAAAACCTTACTGCCACGTCACCAAAACTTTCTCCTCTCTTCCTCATTACAGACCCTTCTATCCGCTTGCGCTCAAATTTTCCTGCGTGCCAAACGCAAACATTTTCCCGCTGACTTTCTAACCTTTACATTTACATGGAAGTTAAATTGCAGCATAGTAGCTTCTTAAATTCAAGGTGCTCAATTCTTAATTTCATTTTTAACTTTTTTGTTTGTTTGTTTCATCGCAAGTTTCCTTTTTAGAGTTATCAGTCTTAACTCTGTAATTTTAGAGTAGCTAGGGTTTTTGGAATCTCTGCTTGTTTGGATGCTAAGAAAATAAGAGAAAATCAATATTCAAAACTAGAATTTCAGTTCCACTTGTGATTGAATTCCGTTAATTATATTGTTTATAATAACTTCATTTTTTTTTTGCTCTGAACGACTGTAAATGTGCAGTAAACTGCTTCATTGGTTCGATTAAAGTTTCGCGCAACTATTATGGTTCGTGTTGCGTTGAAATTTTAGTTGTGTTTGCTGTTGGGCATGTTAATTAGTTTGTTCATGTAAAAGATACATGCTTGGATTTTATGATTTCGTCTTTATACATGAAAAAAGAACTTGTAGAAGTGCTAATGTCTGGTGTGCTATTGTTTTAACATTAATGTGGTTAGAGCTTATTGTTGAGGTTTCCATTGCAGTTCTTCAAATCCATGCCTTTCACGAAATTCAATTGTTTCTAGTATTTCCTGCAAAAGAGTAGCTCACTTGGATTATCTTCTGATCAATTGGGGCAATTCAAGGAAAAGATACCCCATGAAGCATACGTTGTGGAGGAATGGAAATCATAGTCTTGATTATCAATCAATTGGATATAAGAAACTTAATCTGACACATATGAAGACAAGAAGGACGGGGCACCTTTTTCCCCTAGCATCCGGTGATGATGGTGTTACTGTCAATGGGACTCCTTCTGCAAGTGCCAACAGTGATGTGGAGGATATGAGAGTTAAACTCAACCAGTCGCTACAAGGTGAAGATTCTGGCGATAAACTTGTTCAATCTTTACACGATGCAGCAAGGGTTTTTGAGGTGGCAATTAAAGAACAGGGTTTGCTATCAAAGTTTTCTTGGCTTTCCACGGCCTGGCTTGGTATAGATAGGAACGCATGGGTGAAAACGCTATGCTATCAGGTTTATTTTCATCTCTGGGAAAGTTATTGGATAACATGCATCATCCATACCCCTTTTTACTTTCCTGTTCTACTCTAAGATATGCATGTCTGGTTCATAATATTATGGATGCGAGGAGTTAGCCATTCAATGTTATTGAACACAAATACCTCATCGTTGACTAATGCTAATCCTATGATGTTGCTAGGCTCTGTTCTTGAGAACATTCCAGTAGGGATACATTTTTTTCTTCTTGGTCTGGCTACATCACTTTAACAAGAAGAACAATTGTGATACTTTATCATTGAGGTCAATACTATTGTGCCACTTCCACTCGACCACTCTTAGTTCCTCAAACATGATGTCATTATCACAACCAGTATTTCTGCCACCTCCACAAATTGCGTTGTCACCATTCATAATGTTGATGCCGGAATTGTCTCTTTTATTGACACTCTATAATGCTGCCATAGCCCTCTTCATCTATCATCAAAACCATAATTTGTCCATGGCAGCATTGCAATGGGTACATGTATAGTTAAAATTATTGCTTCTGCTGAGGCCTCAACCACTGCAACCTTTGTTACAACTATGTCAACTACCATCTGATTTCTTTTATAATTACATGTAAAGGCTGAGGTTCTCATATCTGTTCAGCTTATTATAAACCTATGGAATTACTGTAGTGGCCGTGCCAACTGCCATTTTGATGGCATTAAATAAAAATAAATGTGAGTGATATGTGCTCTTTATTAGATTGTTCATTTTGGTGAAGTGAGTTCCTGTTAAGGTCTTTGGAGTCCATTTTGAGGCTAAGGGATGATGCATTCTGAAATGCCTTAGTCGTCCACTGTTGATTGGGGTCCACTTTTTCTGTATTGGCTTCTTTGTGGGTTTACTGTGATCTTTTGCGCGGACATTTTGTTTGAACTTTTCTTATTCATCTGACTGTGTCTCTGTTCTAGGTAATTGCCTCGAATAAACACCTGGACTAACTTCTTAGTGTATCATTGATCATTGATCAGTGATCTGATATGAATCCTTTGTTCAACTGATAAGATTCCTTCAAGATGTCCAGAGTTGTTATTTTTAATTCTTCATATGCTCCTAATATGTATATTTAGTTTCTCTACAACAAACAATATATCATGCTTATTTTACCCTCACCCTCACCCTCACCCTCATAGAAACTTTGGTTCTAAATTCTCAAAACATTTTCCCAATTTCTTCCAAAAGGATTCCTACATGCAGTTATTGTTGTCCTTTTCTTCTTCAGTATACTTTTTAGCAGACATATTTGTTGCATTGTTTCTCTGAATGTTCTGAAAATTTAGTTATGTGTATCAGCGCATGTATTAGCTATAAGAGTTGTAGATGTAGTCTTTTGACTGTTGAGTTCTTCACTATTTTAGTCCAGAAAACAATTTAGAACATTTGATGCCATGTATTTCTCAGGCTTCTGTTTGCTCCTTACTACAAGCAGCACATGAGATTTCATCCCGAGGTGATAGTAGAGACAGAGATGTAAATATTTTTGTTCAAAGGAGGTAATGGATATTATTTATTTCAAATTGCCATTTCTTGTTTGGCTGATTCCTATTGAAGCTTCCAGAATTTTACCTAATTTCAGTCCTCTACTTTATTTAAAATTTTTACACCCTTTGTTCTATGCGTTTGATGTGTGTGAAGGATATATACAACAATTAACACTTTTTTGCACATCTTTCACCAACATTTAACACTTTGAACATCTTTCGTTCTTGAAATAAGGACCTGAAACCTCTTTTCTGTTTGAATCATTGGTCATTTTTGGTATTGATATTTCAAAATCACTTGGAGCAGGATAGTCATCCACGGCCAAATTTTACACCTAACTTTGATAAGATTTTACTTTAAACCCATTGGTGAAAACCCGCCCCCATTGTTTCCTTATAGATGCTATTGCTAACCATGTAATCAAACTTTTGGATTTTCAAATTTGGTCCTGTATGCTATAGCTCCTCCTGTCCTTTTCATATTCATTGGAGACCTTTGATTCCATAATTTCCATTTCTGTGTTATTCCAGCCAACATTGATTGTGTAATTTCTGTACTGATCTATCTTCTTTGGTTTCAACATGCCTAGACTTTTATATCTGTTTTAACCTTTTTTTTTTCAATGCAGTTTATTACGGCAATCTGATCCCCTGGAGAGCTTGATCAGAGATAAACTATCTGCCAAACAACCAGAAGCTTATGAATGGTTTTGGTCTAAGCAAGTTCCGATAGTGGTGACATCTTTTCTTAATTATCTTGAAGAGGACCCACGCTTTACTGCTGCCACTGCTGTGTATGTCATTGTTTCCCTGTTACTGCACGTTGAGGTTTCCAGTAACGATTACAGTATTGATATCCATGTGATAATAAGGTTATTTTGATTTACTTATAGGTTTGGAAAAGGCTTGTCCTCGAGTCCAGGCAATGGAAGTGATGTTTCACTTCTTTTACTGGCACTGACTTGTAATGCTGCAATCATGAAACTTGGCCCCACAAAAGTTTCTTGCCCACAATTCTTTTCCATGATCTCAGATATAACTGGTAGATTGATGGACATGCTGGTTGATTTCATTCCTGTACGCCAAGCTTATCATTCTATAAAGCATATTGGTCTACGCAGAGAATTTCTTGTCCATTTTGGTCCTCGAGCCGCGGCATGCAGAGTACAAAATGATTGTGGTTCAGAAGAGGTGATTTTCTGGATTAATCTTGTACAGAAGCAGCTCCAACGAGCTATAGATAGGGAGAGAATGTGGTCAAGACTAACAACATCTGAAAGTATTGAGGTTAGTGCCAATGGCTTATGTGCAAATTTAGAGTATAACTGGTACTTTTTATCCCTCCAAGTGGTCCCTATTAATTTAGACCACACTCAAGTGTAAAGTGTCAACCATCAGTCTCATGCCCCTATTCAGAAACATATACTGTATTGTGGGAGAAGGATTGAATGGATAAAGAGCTGTTGTTGAATGCAGGTTTTAGAGAAGGATTTGGCTGTATTTGGATTCTTTATTGCCTTAGGAAGAAGTACACAATCCTTTTTATCAGCAAATGGATTTGATATTCTAGATGATCCTATTGAAGGCTTCATCAGGTAGCTCTTTTCTTTCCATTGTTTTAACATTTCTGGACAAAGTTTGGTTTAGACTTCTTTTGCTTGGTCGTCTATCATTTCATGGGCTTTGTTGCAGGTACCTTGTCGGGGGTAGTGTTTTGTACTATCCTCAACTTTCATCCATAAGCTCATATCAGTTGTATGTAGAGGTCAGTCAGCATCACATATACTAACATTACTGTTGAACATTCTGTCTCAATAGTGAATAACATGATTTTCAATTCCATAGGTTGTCTGCGAGGAGCTGGATTGGCTTCCTTTTTATCCAGGCAACATTGGCACCCCAAATCTGTCTCATGGACACAAAAATAAACAGAAGGATCCTCCAAATGCTGAAGCTATCCCTCAAGTATTATACGTCTGCTCCCATTGGATCCAAAGCTTTATTAAATACAGTAAATGGCTAGAGAATCCATCCAATGTTAAGGCAGCAAGGTTTCTTTCCAGGGGGTAATTGAACTTATGTTGCCTTAGTTATTGCAAAACAAAGAGTTATTCTTTGATTTAACAAAATTTTCACTCATTGTTTAGGCACAACAAATTAATCGAGTGCATGGAAGAACTGGGAATGTCTCGGTAAGCTAATGGAAGTAAAATTAACTTTTTATTTGATGTGCACATGATCATGCTCATAAGGCAGAAAATTTGTCCTAATATGAACGAGATTTGTATTCCATGTTTAAAAAATAAAATAAAATGCACTTCAACATGATTAAAAAACTTTAAAATGCTAGGAATGGATGGAAATCTTTTGAAACCAAAACTGATCCTCCATTAAGATTTACTTGGCATTTCAGTTTTAGATGCATTTCTATTGGTTATTGCCAAACAATTTATTGACATTTTGACTTGAGCTATATTTTTGTCAAAGACTTATTTCATTTCATTTTGTTTCGTTTACTTTCATTTGACACTTCTTAAAAAATGATTCATAGTTGCGGATTGCAATTTACACTTTAAAAGTGTGATGCAGGAGAATGACAGAAAGCAATATCAATTATTCTGTTGAGATAACAGGACCTGCAATTAATTTGACCACTGGCAAAGAGACAGATTCGTTCAATAAGGTTTTTCTCTTTCCTTTAGTTTATTTCAATATGGCCTATTATTCACGTATCATTTTGGAACTTGGAAGGCACAACTTCCCCATATGAACATATTTGTCGCAAGGATCTATTTCCTGTGGCATGGGTCTGAAGAGAGGGAGAGGCTATGGCTGAAAGGAGGACAAATTAGACAAGGGTAATTTGGTCTAATCAGTGCAATAACATTTATGAGGATGCGGAAACAGCGTCATCCCTGGCATAGTGCTTAAAGTGCAAGATGTACTTGGTTGTTTTGCTTTCTTGTTGGTCGCAGCTTGCTTCTAGAGTTGATATTTAACCTCTATGTGTGGGCTTCCATATAGACCAGCTGTCCCTGTCCCTGTTTCTGTTCTATATGTCAATAGAATAATTGTGCTGTTCATTTGGTGTCAGGCATTGGAGAGTGTTGAAGGAGCTCTTGTTAGACTGGAAAAATTACTTAAAGAGTTGCATGTATCAAGCTCTAATTCTGGGAAAGAGCATTTAAAAGCTGCTTGTTCTGATCTTGAGAAAATAAGGAAACTGAAGAAAGAAGCTGAATTTCTGGAGGCATCTTTCAGAGCAAAAGCAGCTTCGCTTCAGCAGGTATTCTATTAGTTTCACCCTACAGCTTATTAATGACCACTGACTACATTCCATTTGATTCGCTGCTGACCTGTACTCCAAAAAAGTGCACTGTAATTCCTTTCTTATCTTTTTTTTTTAAAAGGCAGCTTTGCACGTCTGTGTTTACATGATAGTTATCATCTTTATTAAAATTTGTATATCTTACTGATAATAAATTACTGATTGGATCATCAGGGAGAAGATGAAAGTAGTCTACAAACTTCTATTAGTGAGCAGCAACAGTACTTCAAAGGGAAAGGGAGGAAGAATGCTAATGTGAGGTTAGATAGAAGTAAAAGGTATGAAATTTCGGCTGTAGGTTTAAGCTTTTTCCAACTAGTTTAAGTTTCTTTTTTATGCTATTGTCTGATTTATTTCATGCTCAATAGCAACTCCTTCCTTTTCTTTCTGAGTTGTCAGTAAATTTCAAGGAGCGTGGAACCTCCTTGCGCGCTCTCCAACCAAGAAACCTGGCCCTGATGCTGCAGTTGTAGATGCATCTGTATGCCCTCCCCTCACAATATGTTTTACAATATTAACTGTTTGTGGATGGAGTCTTTTTTAATGCATATTTTTGTAACTACTATGAAAATTCCACTCTCAAAATTGAAGCTAGTTTAAGGATTTTTTCTACTTGAAAGGTTTCTGATTGGAACTAGCTTAGAGGTAGATCCTTGGAAGAAAAACTAAACTCAATGACATATCTTTATTTTGTGAAAGTAATATAAAAGCACTCCTAGTTGGCCATTCGATAAATAGACGACTTAAAGCTGTTTTTATTCTTCTGGTTTCTATGCTGTTCTTTGACCTTAGGTTATTCTTGTTGAAGTGCCTCACTCGAAGAAAGGGAAAAATTTAGGTACCGGCAGACATTTTTGTCCTATAGAATGTTATTTGCTAGGTATGTTATTGTGTGGTCCTTTTGAAAATAGATTACCACTGTATGGTTCCATAAGCATCATATTTCCCAATTTGGTTCACGGTAAAGGTAATAGTTAGAACTTGGACATTAAATAAATTGACTTGACTAATATATACAATTGGACTGATTTGATTATCAGCAAACAATTAATTGTACATAATGAATGATCTGTAAAAATGAATGGCAGCATAGTCTATTGGTTAGAATTAGATTGTTAATTATCCAATTTTTGAACCACTTGTTGCTTGGAATGTCAATAATTCAAGGCCATCTTTTTACTAGTTAAATGGAGCCGGTTCAAAAGTGTATCCCTTTTTCTAGCTGCTCCCTATTATCAATGCAGTAACTACTAAAACCAGACCAATAAATAAGGGAAACTTTCTGTAGACCTAACTTCATTTTACCATTAGTGGATAAATTTCGATGCACTTCATATCTACCTCCTTTCAGAAAGAAATTATTAATTTATACAACTTGCAAAACTTCAATTGCAACTCTTTCATGAAAACATTGTATAGTATACTTTGATATTCTTCATTGTGCATTCTGGAACCCTCGATCTTGATGTTGACTGGAAGTATACTAAAGGAGAGAGTAGCAACAGTGCTCGACCCAGTCATTAGGACTGTTTAATGTTTAACACTCTTGAATAAGTGATGACTGACAAGACATTCTAAGTTAAGATTATTATAACATTACATACCCATTTGAGAGAATTTTATCAACTGTGGCATTTTGTTCTCTCCTCTCTCTTGCTAATGTTGTGTTCTTAAGTATATTTTTTCTGTTAGGAGTTAAATTATTTTTTTATTAAAATGAAAGTTATGTAAAGTTGGTTTGGTAAATGCAGGGAGATGCAAATTTTGGGCAAACTACAAGTACGGGTATTGGAGAGTCCGAGTCCAGTGAAATTCATCGTTTTGAACTTCTAAGGAATGAGCTCATGGAACTTGAAAAACGGGTCCGGAGAAGCACTGATCAATATGAAAATGAAGAGGTATGTCTCATGCTTTTTAACAGCTCCTATATAACATTTGAATGTTATGATAGTTTTTTCCTCCATGCAATACGTGTCAGTACATATGCCTGAACAATTGTGAAAACATGGAAAAATCTGATAATAATGTGGGAAACAAATTTTGAAACATTGTAAACTGGTTCTGGTCCCACTAAAGTGGGTAAGGACTTTTATGAAGTCTGCTTGCTTGGCTTAATTTTCACCTTCATGTTTGCAAGCCCATAATTTTTATTATTGCTCGGTTTAATTACACTTTAGATATATATGTGGTGTCGATTTTTGACAAAGGCATTCTTGTGGTTTTTATTTTGGTAATTAGATCTTTGTGATTTGGACCATTAAGCAGTAGAGGTCTCTTCATCTATCCGTAACCCACTTTATTATTGATTTTGAGTTTTAAATGGAAGATGAGATGCATGTTAGGTTTTTATTGGTTTAAATTTTAGAAATAAGAAAATTAAAAATTTGAAAAAAACAAAAATATTTGTTAAAAATTTGGCCAACTCTTAATTTATTTATGGGTAGATTTTTTCTTTGAATTTTTTTGAAGTTAGATTTTTTTTTTCATGATTTATTTTAAAAGGACAAAAAAATGATTAAATGTTTTTTGCTAATATTTTATTAATTTATGCTAGATTTGTTATTATTTTTTTTTTTGTAATTTTTAATCTTTTAGTTAACTGTTTATTTATCTACCATAAAAAAATACTTTTTTTTTTAAAAAAAGTGTTAGTTTATTTTTTTTATTTCATCAATGAAGGATAAAATTATGGATTTATTGATAAAACATACTCGATTCAATTTATGTATTTTTTTTATATGCATAATCTTTCAATTTAATTTTTCATAAAAGTTTTGATCTAGAGGTTTGAGATTTTATAATTTTTACATAAAATTTACTTTTTCCTAACTTCTTTATTTGCCTTTTGAAAATAAAATAAGGAATTAGCTAGAAAAATAAAAAAATGAAAACAGTCCAAAATAAATTAATAAAAAATTAGCAAAACCATTTTAAATATTTTTTAATTTGAAAAAAATAGAAAAATTATTTCTAGCTATAAATAAATAAAAAGTTAGTAAAGTTTTTAATCAATTTGTTTTTCAATTAGGACCAATAGAAAGTTGACATGTCTCCTAATCCCTTTAAAAGTGAAAATTAACAAAAAATTGAATTGACTATGGATGGAGGGATCTCTGCTGCGGAGTGGACCAAACCATAAAGATCCAATTGCCTAAATTGAAATTATAAAATGTCTGTCAAAAAATGATACCACAAGTACATCTAGTGCAATTAAATCAATACTGCTCCAAGCAATGACCCTGGAGACCTTTTTTTTAACAGAGAACATAACTTGCCATCTAGATTACTCAGAAATTATTGCCTTTTTTCTCAAATTTATATAATATCAACTAGTTTTATTTACAGTGACCACTGCCATCTATGTATTCTTTACTTTAGTTTTATGCTATGCTATATAATCGCTTAAACTTTGTTTTATTTTCAGGATATTAAGGTTACAGATGGTGATGAGGCTGCAAGTTCTCAATTAATCCAGGTTGAAATGAGTGAAAATATCATTGAAAAATCACTTGTAAAGCTAAAGGAAACAAGCACGGTATGGCTAGCCCTTTTCATTATTTAGTAATTAATACAGTATTATGTATCTTTCAAGCTCAACATCATTGAGTGAATAAGACTACCTAACGTTCTGTGCTATGATGGTGTTGTGTTTTTCCTATGAATTGAATTTTTCTGTTCTTTGCACCTGGCCTTTTGTGATTAAAATTATTTGGTTGGCTTGATGACAGTGGCTATTCAATTGGTTTAGTTAAAGCTACATGAGTAAAGTACAAGTCTTTCCAAGGCCCAAATATATTAACTGAAATAAATACATTGTTTCTGCATGAACATGAACATCTATTTGTACCTGTATTGGTTTTTGTGCAGGAATGCTAGGCATGGTGAAACAGATGCAAAATAATGTTTTCATTTCTTTGAATTGTTGAGAAGAAAAAAGAACTGAAGGATTTGAAACTCCCTCCCAGTTAAATCTTTAGTATACATTCTGTGACTACTATATGATGTATGGCATTTTAGGTTTTCAATTTTATAACTCAGCTCCTTGACTGTTTATTTGTCATTTGTAACATATATGGTTAAATATGCACAGGATGTCTTGCAAGGAACTCAGCTTCTAGGTATTGATGTTGCTGCTGCAATGGGGTTTCTTAAAAGGGTCTTGATTGGAGATGAGTTAACAGAGAAAGAAAAAAAAGTTCTCTTGAGAACCCTGACGGATTTGGCATCAGTGGTTCCTATCGGTGTTCTTATGCTTCTTCCAGTAAGTCTCATCATAAAATTATCCTCATCAACAGTGTATTATTTTAGTTCTCATTTACATCCTCTCATTAATCTTCAAATACACACATCTCTTATGTGTCATTACTTCTCATTCATTCATCAGGCCAGTGTAGTTTTTCACTTCTCCTTCTGTTGTAGTGCAATTGGTACTGGTAAATGAAATATTGCTTTAGGACAATACAGTTATTTAGAAATACATGACCCTGGTGTTATTTTGAAGGTTTATGGATATATGGAACTTGTATTTGTTTCCATTACAGTTGGATTATTTCTGTGGCACAGCTTTGTGGATCACCCTTTTTTATTGTCATTCTATTTGAGAAATCCACTTGTCAACCTTCATATATTTAGCAAGTATAGAACCCGACCAAGCTTCTGTATGGCATATATTGATATCGTAAAATGTCAAAAATTGTTACTTCTGGTGCAAGTTAAAAAAAGGGATAGATGCCTAAAAATTTCCAAGCATACAAGAGCTTGGCTAGCTGCAAGTGCACCACTAACTGACCTACAAGTTGGCCAGGTTCACTTCATGTTTATAATCTGACTTGTCATTGGATCTGGGATGATTCTGTGGTTATTTTGATTGCAACTGATTGAAACTGCACCTCCACCACAGCAAAGATATTTTGAAATTTTTTGAGTGCAGGATTATGGGTGTTAATGATACGTGATCCTCAGAATTGGGTTTCTTATACATATGGTAAACTGAATTGCATATTCACAAGAGCTTCTATCCAAATCTGTGATAGATTGCATGTTCACAATTTACATCTGTCTGCACTGTTTTTTCCACTGTGACCTGATGTAGAAAGGGTAATTTGTGCATTGTAGGTCACTGCTGTGGGGCATGCAGCAATGTTGGCTGCTATCCAGAGATATGTGCCAGCTTTGGTGCGTTGTTTCTGAGCTAATAACTTCCCTTTTTATGCTCTTCTTTAGATGTCAGATCTCCGGGCTTCTAATTTGTTCATTGGCAGATACCATCCACATATGGAGCAGAAAGGTTGGATCTCCTGAGACAGCTTGAGAAAGTGAAGGAAATGGAAACCAGTGAACTGGATGCCAAAGAAAATGGAGAGATACAATCCTGATCACAAGCAGCCCAGATTATGTACAGCCCGGGCAGTGAAAAAAACCTTCAAGATGAGGTAACTTGGAAATTATGTAATCTGATATCACTTGGTTCTGAATCCCATTGACAGTAAATTAGCATATAGTATTTCATTCCATATGTCTGGTATTCCAGGTAGACACCAATGACTGCAGTCCTGTGGAGTGTCAACCGGAGTGCCTGGCTCACGATGACGAGAAGGGTGACCATCATAGCTGAACTGTGTCAAATGCGTAATGTTGAAGAACTGAACCTTCCTGTCTCCATAATCCATCTCTTTGATTACAGTAGAAATGATTTGGTTATGCACTGGCTCTGGTTCCAGCATTGTGTAGTTTGTCAATGGTTGTCTGTCCATATCACATCGACCCCCCTCATCCCACTTACCATTCCTGCAATTTTTCATATAAAAAAATTGTAACGACATATTACCCGATGTGTACAGTTCCCAGCTGGAAGTGCGCCAAGAATATTTACCTGTAATGTACTGGAGAGTAGCCAAAAACACGAGTCCTTTCGGGGTTTAAATTTTCAATCCATAACTTCGGTGTTTGTAGAGATTTTTTAAATGCCTCCATCACATTCAACGACACAGTCACTTTACCTTTGTCCTCAAAATAGTAACCCCTGCATACACACACCAAATAGTCAATTTATTCCATGCAGCTTAAATTTATTGTCAGCATTAAATACAGAGACTGCAAAATAGGAGAGAAAATCTCATACATCTTGACAGTTTTATCTTTCATTCCACCAATGCCCGGTGCTGACCACCAGAACATCAGCCCCTTCCCATTTTTTGGAGAACCAGTGTAAGTGGTCGGGCTTAGCCGATGAGTAACCAGGAAAGGCGCCCTGTAATATTCAACTTTGAGATTGTACCAGGAAAGGTGCCCTTGTGTGTTTAGTCATGGGGTTCCCGTATTCTTCATGTATTGAAGACTTGTTGGAAACTCCTTGAGCAAGCATGCACAAGAAAGGCTCCCACTGGTTTCTGCCAACAGAGTCCCCAGCAAACACAATCCCCCCAATTCTGCTTCTTTCTAGAAGTTCACTTGCATTAAATCTGAGAAGAAACGAAAGGGATTTATATGAGGAAATCTCATGTAGAAGCTACAAATTGTCTTCATGTGCATTTGGAACTTTATAAGCCTTGCAGTGATTATTTCTTAGTGGAGCTAATTAATTCCAAAAATAAATTAAATTTATTTTATGTTTTTGTCTTTATTTTCTCAACTAAATACATTTTATTTTTATCTTGAGGAAAATGATTTATAAACAAATTCTTGATAGTGAAATTTCATACAAATTGACGTGTGAATTGATGAATAAGGAAGCATGGATTTCATGAATCTGAACAAGTGCGATGTAAATTGATGGGGTGCAAATTGATCCTAGTTAATACGAAATGTATGGAAAATGATCCTGGTTAACTGTTGTAGGGACATCTGCAGTGATGCTGATAGAGATTGTCTGATGCACTTCACGTCTAATGAAAAGGGCCATAAAGCTTCTGTTTCTCCTAAAACAGTAATCCGCGTAAACTGGTCTAACAAAAAAAAACCCTGAAAGCCTAAGTATAATATTATAGTATTCTCCCGACTTTGTATCCCTGATGATCAATTAGGGTCTCCAATGAATTTTAGCAATCCAATATTGGTAAGGTGTTTACTTTCGTGGAGAATTCAAAAATCCAACATTCAAGGAAGCATCTAATGCATGCAGGCATCTTGAAAGTTTAATGATGAGCTTCCATACCTTGGCAAACCACACCCTTCTGGCTGCCATCGCCAATTCTGATACTTTCTTCCATTTCGAAACACATCGAAAGCCAGGATCAAGAAAGGGACAGCTTTCTGTGTAGGATTGATTCTTGTTACTTTCATCCCGAACCCATCTTCCATGAGAATAATCACAGGCTAAGCGTGATGATTTTTCATTGCTGGATAGGATTTGTGACAAGAAACCAAAACGAAAGACTGATAGTGGATCAAAAGGGCCGAAAAGATCAAAGACAATGAGAAAAGAGGTTGCACACACAAGTTCTCTCTTGATTATGAGAGGAGAGTAAAGAAGTTGGTGTTTTTGGTTTCTGGTGGGCTGTTGATGTGATGATCCATAAGAGATGGAATAACAAGTGTTTTTCCTTTATTATTTAAATTTGAGAGAGAAACAAGGGATATATTGTTGCAGTTGTTAATTAATTGGTAACGAAAGTAGGAGAATTAGGGTTCATGCGATGGTGGATTTGCACTCTTCTTTTTTTAGGAATCTATTTATCTGAGATCATGAAGGATTATAAAGAAGGGCAATCCATCTTTACTACCACTACCACTACCACGTTCATTGCATGTCTTAGCCTATTCTTTCTCTCTCTCTCACTCTTTTATATACTAATAATAATGGTAATTAAAAAAAAGGGAATCCCTCCCTCTTTTTAATTTTTTTAATAATAAATAATGATAATGTATTCTGTTATTACTGACTCGTGTCGTGTAATCACCATATTAATTATCGAAATAAAACCAGCATTGAGCTGCTGGACCCAGCCGAGTCAGGTACTCAGATCAGGTAAAAACGACATCGTGTTTATTTTTAAACTGCAGTGTTAGCCATCCTGATCTTCCTTCAACTTGACAAGCAGAGAGAGAGAGAGAGCAGTTGAGTGAGTGTAGAGAAGAAAGAGAGAAAATGAAATGAGTCTGCAAATGTGTAAGATTCGATTTGAAAGAAATAGCTGGTTGAATGGGATAGATATTGGTCCTCACCCTAGTGATTATTTACACAACATAACCTGAAGCCCAATGGTGGAGCTGCTCAACCGAAACACTCCTCTGTATTTCAACATCTTGGGTCATTTAGTTGTCGGAATCATTTAGCATACTTCTTGTTTATGCATGCTTATGTACTGTTTGAAGTAATGTAATTTTGAAATTGTTAACATTTAGAGGCTTTTGTTAATTTTTTTGGCTTTTCTTTTGGTTAATTTGGAAATTGGTATTCAATGCTTTGTTTGGATAATAGGGAACCCAATTAATTGTATTGGAATATCTACTTGCTATGTCTTACTGCCTTTAGAATTATGTGAGGTGCCTTTTGGGGAGTTGAATTTGTGAGCTGTCAGTGCAGGCATTGAATCCAATGAGATATTGTTGACGATGAACTTGCAGACTATTTAGCAGGGGTGGGTCTGAGATACAGATGATGCAACCCACCTTTCAGAAAGAAGGAAGCTATAGCCATTTGCATCTCTGGTACTCGGTGGTTTTTTGGCTTGTGACCTTTGCTATTTGGATCCTCTGCCATAAAAAAATCTTTTTTCTGTGATGCTGATCTCTGATTTTTCTAGCATTGCGCACACCATTATAACAAGCTGATACTATCTTACTTGGTTTTCCTAAAGACAATGATCAAAAGACTAATCCTCCCTTGTGTAGTATTGAGTTTTTAACATTTCTATTCCTTATAGTCATTCCATTGTAGTTATGATTGTTTTCTCAAGATGAACTGAGTGAGGTCCTTTTTCTCCCTGTATATGTTTTCATTCTTTTCTGAACCTCTGATTTGTTGCAATAAATTCTGACTTTGTCTAATAGTCTCTCTCTTTTTTTTTCTTTTTTTTTTTCCCTTAATGCAAATGAAATTAACAGCGGTGGATGCAAGGGGAGGTATGGAGACTCTATGGCCTGCTTTACAACTGGTTTACATGACAAGAGCTTCTACATATAGAGATGCTCTTAAAAGTTTCATACAAGGATATCAGGAATTAAGGTGTTCAGCAGGTCATGGAAATGAAAGAAGAATCTAATACTCAAACGAAGGCAATGCTCCCAAGAAATCTACAAGAGCCAATATTCCAGTGTGGTGATTCAAGTTTTTCTCCTGAGCATCAACCATGGACAAAACTCGTAGAGCTTTGCTACAACTTAACTTTTGAAAAAAAGTTACTATTCTTGTGAAAAGAGTGTAAGAAAAGTTTCTAACATATCCCATTTAAGGGTTCTATTTGTACATTAAGACTATGAATATATTGAATATTTTGTATTTGTACCATAGGGAGACGGACATACCATTGACAATGCTGACTGCATTATCAAGTTGATTTGGCTTTATTACATTGTATGGTTTTAGCATTCTTGATGGTTAACCTTTTAACTTTTTGAGTCATTTCTTGCATCTGATTTTTATGGATGACCAGAAAGACCACGATTTGTAAATACAGAAGCATGTAGTGTGGAAGGTTGTGACTCTTTTCTTTCTTTTTCCATTCTGGGACAATGGGCATATTACCAGCTATTCCATCCTGGTATCTGCCCATCTATACAATTGATTATATATGGGGAATATCCTTGCAGCAGTTTTCTTTTCTAACAGCCTTTCTAGCATTGTTGCTGCTGTCATTTTGCAGCTTCTGTTGGTACCGGCACTGTTTAGTATGGTTCAGCAACCAACCTAGTCGAATATTTTGGTTCTACTCATTTGAAATGGAATCGAGGATTATTTCTAGCAAGAAATATATCGGGGAATTGATGTTTGGTTGGCTGACAAGTCAAGTTTATGCAAAGCTTGGTCTTTTGAGGTCTAAATCTCAACATTTTGACCTAAAAATGGTGATTTTTTGATAAAGGGGATACAAGCAACAAGATCCTGGAATCACACACTTAATGTAAACTGAGCATGGTGCTTCTCTCATCTCTATTGAAAGGGAAGCAATGTAAGATATATTTGTACCATCTGCCTTTTTAATTTTCCTCCCTTTTCAGTACTCCTTTTTTGCCCCCCTAATTTTTCTGCTACTTTCTCTGCTAACAGGCTGAGGATCATGGGAGTGCAGAAGCATTCAAGAAGCTACTATTGAATGTAAAGAAAAGGTGGCAATTCTTGCTCTTGCCTGTCTTATGTAGGCTATTATTTGAGAACATGCATTCCATCAGTATGCACCATCATAGAATGATTAAACTTTTGTGGTGTCTCTTGTCAATATGCTTTTAATTATCTGGTACAGTTAGGATCATTCCTTGTCATACACTAGGTTTCTTTCGGCAGACTTTCAAGTCAAATCATCTCACACTGATCCAGCATGGTATCTTTTTTAGCGTTTGGAGAATTTGGTGGTGGCAGAATATTTGGCTCATATGGCACAAGTGTGAAAACATTTAGTGCAATATATAGGCAGAAAATGAGAAAAAGGAGGATTACGCATGATTTGCATAATGTGGAACTAAATAGACTTTAAGGCTCCAGGATAGGAACTTGGCTCTTGCTACTGGCCAGTAACCCTACTTTTATTGAATTGGAAAGTTATATTGGGGTGCCAATAGTTCTAGCATAATAGGTCATAGTTTCTATTATGAAGGGACTGTTATGTCGGCATTTTTTCTTCTGCTTTTTTTTAGTAGGGTTGCACACCCAGCCCCCTTCGTGATGACTGGGGTTTTCTTCCAGGTCTTTTCAAGCACATGGTATCTGCTTTAAGTCTTCTCAGGATGATAATATGATAACTAGTCCTTGACCAATAACTGGCATCTTTCTGCATATCATTGATGGATCCTTGGGCACAATAAATTCATATTTTTCTTGTCTTGCAGGTAACCATTTTTCCAAAATTAAGCTGTGTTTGAGTGATTTTTTGGTGACTAGTTGATAAGATTTGTTTTGCTGACTTCTTAGAGTTTTTGTGTTAAAACATATAGTTCTTACCAAATTTAAGGTTCTCATTGCATTTTAGGATGTCTTTGGTGGTGTCAATACTAAATCAACATCCCCATTACTTGTTTTTATTCCTCAGGTTATTGCAAGTTGCTGTTCCTTTTTCGTTTCTTTGTTATGTGTCAAAAGAGGTGAGCTTGAGGTTGATCCAAGAACACCGAAAGCAAAAGCTTGATAAGGAAAAAGCTAAGTGGAATGAAGAAATACTTGCATGATGTTTCTATATTTGAACTGTACTGAGTCATGCATGGTCGAATTATTCTTACATGACAAATCCATTATACAGGACCAGTCCCTTCATTCCCTTGATTGGCCACTGTCTGTATACCAATGATAACAACACTAATATGGGGGCCATCCCACTTGCAGAGCACTAAACATAGGACAACATCGCTAGCGGAGGTCAATGGTATCTCTCTTATTTGAATCTTAATGGGCCATGATAATCACATGACACCGGTTATCGTTCATTCACACAGGTAATGCACATATCTCTGCATATAGTTCTCTTGCAAGTTGTGTTGGGCATGTCATCTCATAAGCCTGTGGTCATTCTCTGCACAGGTTGATCCATTGTCTCTCTCTTGGTACCTAAATTGGTAAAAGCCTTTGTTCACATCTTGGATTAGCCGCAGACACACTAATATGATACATGTTTGAGCCTTAATACTGTTAATGTCTTGAATTTTGCTTGGTTGTAATTGGTTTAGTTACCGATTAGGGTACTTGAATTGACCAAGGAAATAAATCTTTAAGCATTTGCCATCAAGGCTGTCCTAGCACGAGGCGTCTTTTCCAAGGGGAAAAAGGTATAAAGCATTTAAGTCGTGGAGAATTGGTGCTGTGGACAAAATAAGAAAGTTCAAAGGTGAAATCAAGTCAACCACTACAATGCATGATCTCCTGTTAGTTTGATTGCATGATTTGGTTACATGAAGCCTATCACTTGCCTTAGGTTTGCTGGTATAATCGTGTTTGCACGGCCCTATCAAGTGATTTCCCTGAACGGATCCCCATCCATTGTGGCATCGTATCAGGAGGCATTTTTCAGCAGTAGCTAAGCGTAGAAACTAAAATTTTACAAGATGGATGATTATATACCCCTCATGTTATTGGAAATACAACTCAACTAGGACTAGTTGATCTTGGTTAGATCTTCTCCGTCTCCACTTTTTATGCATCCTGTGGTAGCTGTTTACTCTCATAATTTGCTCATTTTTTTCAGTTTGTGCTTCCCATGAGAGCCACCTTGAATGTACGGAATATGCCTAGCATGTGCTTTTGACAACACATTTGTCCTACAAGCATCAATGATTAAGGGTTGTAAGCAAAAGTGGTGTGAAAAGAAATTGGAGGGTATCTCGTCATATCTTTCTAGTGTTTAGCTGGAAAAATAAAGGCATTAGGAAGTAAACATACACAGGACGATAGTTTTAAAAGTGCATTGATGTAGCTTCTGAAATGACCTTTAGGTGAGACGAGGAGGCAAAATACACATATCAACAATAATCATAGCCAGTGTTGGGTGAAGAAGGTAGAAGTCTCTGAAATGAACCTTAGGTGAGATGAGGAAGGCGGCACCCACTGAGTGCTTTTGATATGGTTAGGTTGATCCTCTAGAGATCAGCAGGGAGAAATACCAAGCCAGTAGATACAAAGTATAGGGTAATGTTATAGTAACTTTAAAGAAAGCTTAGCTTGTGATTATATGCGAAGGCAAGGATGGCCCTTCTCTCTTGTAAACTTCACTCAACAAGAAGTTATACTTCCACAAAAATAAAAATAAAAATAAAAATAAAAAATTCTCTCATTTCTAATCCGAGCCCTCTCAAAAATCAAGATGTAGAAATCTGATAGCTTCTCTATGTAATTGAATCCTTAGAAAATCTTGTTAATTTGATACTGAAATTTGAGTCGAGTGTATGTATAAGTGGGAGAGCAAAAGATAGTTGCCTTTGTTTGCGTAATCCAATCATTGGACAAGCATGATTCTTATAATTAAATTCCCTTTGAAATCTCTCTTGCATGTGCTTATAAAACTGTGTAGGTTTGACTACTTTTTATGAACCTTGTCCTCTTCCACTACTTCTCTGCAACTGAACATGTTCTTGCTACCCTGACGAAATTTGTTACTCCTAGCTTGTTTCATGTCAACTCACTCCTGGTTCTTCTTCAACATGTTCAAATCACAATAGAAACCAACATTTCAGAGAATTCTAATAGCATTTCCCCAGACTGGCAATAAATTACAATCCTCAGATTTTGAATAAAGATAGAAAGAAAATTAATGCTCTTTCTGTCTCTCTTAGCTTCTCACTATGTGGAGCATCAAAAACAGCTTGGATTGATGTGAAGATTAAAAAAAAAAAATGAGAGAGAGAGAGAGAGAGAGAGGGAGAAAGAGAGAAGAGTGGGCTAGTATAGTACTACTGGGCTGCCATCCATCTATTCAAAACCACCCACCCACCCACCCACCACCATACCCTCCCATTATTATGATAATGAGCAGCTATGAAAAATCTTCAGGCAGAATCTCAACAGTGCCCAAATAGATTCCCCCCCGCCCCCCGATTTATCAATCGGAAACCACCCCCTACCTCCTATCTCTAGTAGTAGTCTGTGTTCAGACTTCAGAGTATATTTTTCCCTCCCCACTCTACTCCGAATCCAGAAATCCCTAATATCCTCCAATTTGCGCCCCCCCCCCCCCCAACAGGGGTGGACCA
>Ga0307515_10007715_pt1 | contig 21190 bp, 3 predicted proteins | sample 17_EM_MG_FD_194513 | JGI IMG/M metagenome (GOLD analysis project Ga0307515, IMG submission 194513) | Populus trichocarpa ectomycorrhiza microbial communities from riparian zone in the Pacific Northwest, United States - 17_EM | ecosystem: Host-associated > Plants > Roots > Unclassified | place...
TAGGTCTAGGGGGGGTAGTAGGGGTAGCGGGGGTAGCGGTTGGGGTAGCTGGTGGTGCAGTAATTGGAGTAGCTAGTAGTGCAGCGATTAGAGTAGCTAGTGGTAGTAGGGGTACAGCAAGCTTATCTAAGGTTGAATTAAGTCGGTCTTATAAAGCTATAGTGATTATTGGCTTAATATTATTAAGGGCTAGACTAATCTCTTCGTCCGTCTACTCGTAAAACTCTTCTTTATTAGTAACGTCCGTTAGCACTTTGCTAAGGGAGTATCTTTTATCTTGCTTAATAATATATACTCCCCTCTTAACTAGGTATTTACGGATCCTTATTTTAGTATTAGATTATACTTATATAAAGAGCTCTAGTATAAAGTCCTTAAAGTTTTCCTAGAACACTGTCCATAATAAAAAGTTTATAAGGTTATCTTATATATATAGGTGTATCTTAGTCTCCATATACTCCGTTAAATTAATATTTATAGCCGTCTCTAAGTTAATTCCATAGCTATACTTAGCAATTCTCTCCTTCTAATTAATTTCTATATTATTATATCTTTATATATATTGTGGTTTAGAATTAAGTAGAGGTTCTAAAGGTTTAAGTTTAAGGTTAAGGTTTAAGGTTGGGGTTGAGGTTAAGGTTAAGGTTAAGGTAAGGGTATAAAGGTAAGGGTGTAAAGGTATATATATGTCCTATTAATAAATCTACAGTTCTTAGGCACTATAGATAATTCTTAGTAGAGATATAGTCCTCTAGGCGATCTGACGCATTAGTAAGCTAATATATGGTTTTAAGCTTTAAGGATAACGTAGCTCTCTCTAAGTAAAGATATGGTTTTTTAGGCGATCTAACGCGTTAGCAGTTAAGCTAATACGTGGTTTTAAGCTTTAAGGGTAACGTAGTTTTCTCCTTTAACTAAAATAGGGTAATAGCTCTGTAATCTAACGTGTTAGCAGTTAAGCCAATGCGTGGTTTTAAGCTTTGCTATTACGTATTTCCTAATCTATATGTCTACTAATTAGTATCAGTATACTCGCATTATCAACGTGCATAAATATTACTTATAGTGGTACATATGCTGTATTAAAGTTAGTAGTTAATTGTATATCGAAGAAAGGGGTTGCTCCAAAGTCAGATAGCTAGTCTCACTTCGTGGTCTTGTGACCACGTCACGTGATTAACGTTCCGACAGTAATAAACTAAATACTAGCTAGAATATTAATAGAAGCTAATAGGGTTTATACCGCCTAAAACTTAGTATATAAAGCTATAGCTGCTTAAGTATTCTATATATAGAGCTTATTCTATAATATAGGGAGTAAAATATTTACTATTTACTTTCTTTTTCCCGTTTTAAAGCCTTTAGTATAATCTAGCCGTTATAACGGTTTATTAGTAAGGTTATTTCCCCTAGTTTATATTTAATCTTAAAATTAAATTAAGTAAGCTTCTCTACGTATCTAGCTTATTAAAGTATAAACTTCTTTATAGTTATAAAATAGCGTGAATTATAATAATCTAAGAGTATATTAGTGGATAGCTTACGCACTTAAGGTAATATTACTACTATTTAAAGTAGTTAACTATAGCTAGCAGTTCCTTATTATGGGTATAATATCTAACTTTAGGCCCCTAGAATTTTCTACTATAAAAATACTACTCGTTTTTAGTAGAGCTAGGTAGCGTCTAAATTTCTATTAGGTTATAGTAGGATACTAATAAGGGTAAAATTTAATATATCAGTAAATATTATTAATAGCTAATCTAGGTTAAAAGGCTATAGTAATAAAGCTTCTATAAACTTTATATATAGTTTTTAAAAGGCTTTCTAAACCTTTCCAGGCTATATTTAGAGTTTATACTATTTAGTTAGTCCCTTTTTAGTCCTCTTTCTCTTTACCTTTAAGCTTTTCACTTCCTAGGCTAGGTCTTAAAAAGCTTCTAAAATATAGTTAAATAGGTATTAGGTAGTATCTAAATAGTTATAAATAAAGCGCCTATAAAAATTGGAAAAGCCTAAAAATACTTAAATATTATAATAGCTCTCTAGCTTTAGCTATTCTAAGATTATCTATGCCTATACTAGGTCTATAACTACGCCTATTAGCATTATAATATAACCTAGAAACTTAGCGTACTTAATATTAAAGATATACTTTAACGCTTTAACGTAAAGGCCCGAATTATCTAAATATTCCAGCACTTCGCGGATATATTACTTATACTAATCCTTATCTTCTAAGTAGATTAGGATATTATCTAAATAGATAATGTATATACGGTTAATTAGTCCCCTTAAGGCCCTATAGATATATACTTAGAATATTATAGACGTATTAGCTAGTCTACAAAGCTTTATTAGATACTTAAAGTAGCTATATTAGGTTTTAAAAGCGGCCTTTTACTTATCCCCTTCTTTAACATAGAGCCTATAATAGGTGTTTTATAAATTTAGCTTTATAAAGATCTTTAGCCTAAATAGTTAATCTAGTATTTTACTAACTAGCGGTAGTAGGTAAGAGTTCTTAATTATAACTTAATTAAGGTTATAATAGTCTATATATAGCTTTATAGTTCTATTTAGTTTTAGAATAAAAAGGATTAGTATGCCTACTAGTAACTTACTAGGCTAAATCTACTCCTTTTTTTTATAGTAAATTATTAAAGTACTTCTATAGGATTTTAAGCTCTTTATAAAAAAGGTTATAGATAAAAAGGTTTAGCGGTTATTTACCTTTTTTTTTTTAAAATTTATTATATAATTCTATTCTAAGTTCTATAGAACAACTTTAGCTTACCTACCTAAAAATACCCTTAGTAAGTTCCTTAGGCCTAACGGATTATTTAATAGATTAGGGTTGCATTTATCCTCTATATTTGTTGGGAATATAGGCAAGTTGCTATTACGTGTCGCCGCGGCACTAGTGTGGCGAGGAGCCTTAAGCTCCTTGCCCCCCCTGATAAAAGAGGAACATATTAACAATTATTATACTATCTACGAACTATAGCTACGTAATATCCCCTTATGTAACCAATACTAATTAGTGGTTAACTTCGCTATTATACTATAGAGCAGCTAGGTATTCCACTAAGAAGAGACAAGCTACTATACTAGTGCTACTCGTGCTAAAGGGAGCTGTCTTTTAAGGTTAGAACTGGTCCTAAACCTTAAATAGAATTCTTCTATAAATCTAAGGATCTAAAGGCTAGAACTAGTCCTAAGCCTTTCTAAGATTACGGATTCTTACGTCTATTATGCAGAACAACACGCTTTATAAGTCTTCGTAATTTAAGGCTAGAACTAGTCCTAAGACCTATAATCGCAAATATACGTTATAAACGCGTACTAAATAATATATATATATCACGAACGCGTACTAAACGACAATCCCTATACTAATAATACTTCCCTCCCTCTAAAAATATGGCTACGCCTACTTTAAATAACTAGAAAGACTCCTTACTACTAGGGGTAGCTAAGCACGCGAAACTTATTAATAAAGATTAGAATAAATTCGCCTTTAATATAATAACTTATACCATAAAATAAGTTAACGGCTTTCTCCTATACTATATTATATTTTACTAAAATAGATACTACGCCGATTTATAACTATAGGAGTATTTTAGGGAGGATTTTATAGGATAGACTACTAATACCTAGGTACTTAGCAACGTTAATATTATTTAGGATTTTTAAGACTTCCTCTATAGGAATGGGGTATATATTACTAAAAACGGTAACCTAATTACTAGTAATATTTAGGCCGTTATTACTAGTATAGAAGAACTAATATGGACGGAAGCTAAGATTATATATTAACTATAGAAACCTAAAAATAACCTATATTCTTTAGAAGGCAACTTTAATTCGTATTAAAACCCCTAAAACGCTGACCCCCTACCTAGAGCTACTCTCCCACCTAGAGGTGCTCTCCTATTTAGAGTTGCTCCGCCTCTACCTCCTCCACTCTAGCTAACTAGTAAGCCTCTACTATAAGAAGTCACGAATCTGATAAAGGTATATTTAGATAAAGAGAAGAAGTTTAAAGGAGAACTATACGATATACTTGGAGTAAAACTATAGGTCTTCTATAACTATTGCAATAAGGTTAAAATTTAACGCTACTAGTACTACTACGCTTTCTCTATTATATTAAAGGGATAAGTAGTAATATTTTATTACAACTATATTACGGGTAAAAACTATAGCTTTAATATAATGCTTTAGCTTACTAGAGCCCACTTTAAGACTAATAAGAATTACTAGCTTTATATATCTAAATAGTAGGAGACTATATTTTAAAGAGTTATCGCTTCTAACCTAATAAAGACTTATTTAGAGTACCTTTAATTACTCTTTAATAAACTTTAGAAAATCTAATATGGCCTTACTAAAACTTACTAAAATAAGAACAGCCTAAGGGACTAGGTTATCTTAGTATGCTATAGCGTTCCTAAGTATAACTTAGCGCTATATAAACCTATAGACACGTTTAAAGGAGTATATGCTAAGCTACGCTCCGCTATAGGTACTGCAATATAAATATAAGAATCTTAACAGTTTTATACTAAAAACCCTACCTAACTAAGTATTCCCGACTAATATAATTATAACTAGACTAATTAAATATATAGTGGCCGTAGTAGGGAATATAGAAGAGGGTATAATTAATATTAATTATAAGGTAATTATAGAGGTCCTTATAGAGGTTTACTTTGAAATAATTGCCAAAAGAAGTGCTATGTTTATAAGAAGCTAAATTGCTAGTTAACTAGACACTCCCTTAATAAGTAAAAGGAGGCATATAACAAGTTCCGTTAAAGTATAAGAAATATTAAAAATTATAAGGTTACTATAGCCTACTTCTAAAGCTTTTTAGTTTAATATAAAGGCGTAGAAGATTTTAAGGGTGAGGTTAATAAGACTAAATAGCTCCTTATAAATATAGAAATTGAGGACTACTTACCTAACTAATACTTTATTAAGTATGGTAAGGTAAATGGTATATAAACCGTTGCTGTTCTTAATAACCAATCTATGCTCCATTCTATTATAAAGTTAGATATCTTTAATAAGCTAAAGGAGAGCTCCGCGTTTTCCTTTAACGATAGATACTTAGCGAACGTCTTCTATAGTATTATGCCGGATACTAGAGCCGCAGGAGTATCTATAGTAGGAGAACCTTAAGTTTAAGCCCTTTAGCAGCTTAATAGCTCTATTTAGATTAACTATTTAACGGTAGGCCAATACACGATTCGTTTTAGCAAGGGTACTATAATCTCTTTTAGCATAATTAGGGTTTAAACCCCCTTAGGGTATATTACTTTTTATATTATTCCCACAAATACCCTATTTCTATTTTATATTAGAGATATAAATAAACTAGGCGTTAAGCTTAATAACCTTAAGAATATACTCATATAGGGAGATAATTGGGTGCCTATTATACGTAAGTAGGGTTACCCTTAGCTACTCCTTTAATAACTAGAAAAGAGTGTTGCTTAGAGCCATTTAACTAAGTTAGAGTTACGCCAACTATACCGTTGTTTTAGTCACCTATTAGTTTACTAATTACTTAGGGTTCTTTAATAAGTAGGCTATAAAGTTAAGGTTAAGGTAATTAAGTATCTTATAAAATACTACTATTACTATTAAATAAACCAGAGGTCCCCTAGCCAATTTAAGTTTACCCTTAAAGATAACTATAACTTTAACTTCTATATTATTGTCGACGTTATATACCTTAGCGGTAAGCCAGTACTCTAAGTTATTAACTTCTTAACCTCCTTCTAAGCCGTACAATTCTTAAAGGATATATTAGCTAGGAACGCATAAAATACCCTTTAGTTATACTAGATTAATATCTACCTAGCACCCCCTAATTAAATTGTTTATAATGTAGGAAAGAACTTCTTATCTATAAAGTTCTAATAATAAATAAAGGTAATAGCAATTAAGGTTAAGGAAGTCCCTATTAAGGCATATAATAGTATTAAAAAAGTAGAGCGATATTACGCGCCATTACGCCGCGTATATAAGATTATCTCTTTAGAACTAAAGGACGCTAATAAAAAACTTACCTTATAAATAGCTATTAAAGCTATTAACAATTCCGCTGGCCCGGATAGACTTATACCTATATTACTAGTCTTTAGCGCCTACTTATAAATAACTAATAATTCTCTACTATCTCCCTCTATTATATAATAAGCTAAGGCGATTTATAAGGTAATAAAGGAGGTATAAGGTAATAAAGGAGGTATAACGCCTTTATGCTATATGCTAGGTTAATAACGCACTAGAAATAAGAAATGGCCTAAATACCTTAACTATAATTAATCTGCCACTCTAGTCTAAGGTACGCGTATAGCGTAAAAAGGGAGAATAGTTAGGCCCATATTAACTTATTATAATTAATAGTTAAACTTATATTATTTAGATGCCTTATAGACCCACTTAATTCCATTTAACTATTATTAAGCCTTATTATAAAGATAATAATTCCAAGCCTTTATAGGATGCCCTAAAAGATACCCTAGAAAAGAACTACGATTAATATACTCTAGAAGGCGACTACAATCCCAATATAATTGTAGTAGATACGCTATAACTATAACGCGGTAGAGGTCGCCCGAAGGGATTACAAAATTGCTAATATTTTATTAATTTTAAAGAACAATTTATTGCCGCCATTAAGAATAGAGTTAAGTTATTAATGGCCTTTATAACAGCTAAAGAGAAGGCTAACTTTAAGCTCGCAAAACAGCTCTAAAAGGAAGGTTATATTATAACCTTAGGAGCTCCTTTCTAAGCATCTAATAAGTAGGAGATTAACAGTCTTATCGCAAGAGGAGTTTTTAAATTTAAGAAGTATAACCCTACTAAGTTTAATAAAGTTCGCATCTTTAAATTAAGGATAGTTAATAAGATTAAGGGCAAAGCTACTAATACCCTATTTAAGAAATTAAGGCTTATTATCTAAGGTTATAACAATAATAGTAAAGAGATAATTCTTATATAATCTCCCATAATTTAACGAGCTAGTTAGTACGTTATTATTACATTAGCTCCCTCCTTAATAAAGAATAAAATAGCGGTCTATTTATAAGATATTACCTAGGCCTACACCTAATTAGAGATGCACCTTTAGTGCTTAATATTAGCACACCTTTTAGAGCAAATTTGCTACTAATATCCTAAAGATATAATTATAGTTGTGCTTAAGCTATTATATGGAATCGTAGAGGCAGGAACTTATTAGTAGGCTACCTATAGCAAGCACTATAAAGAGAAGCTTTTAATAACTACTTCTATATTTAATCCCTGCTTCCTTATTATAACTATAGGAACTCCGTTTAGAATTATTGGTATATAGATTAATAATATAATTATCTTAGGAGACGACCAATTCTTAGCTCTTAAAGAAGATAAGCTAGTAAAGGCAAATCTTATAGCAAAGCTAAAAGAAAAGCTTAATTTAATAATACTATTACTCTTTAATGGATACATCCTCTCCCTAAATAAGGATTCCATTGCTTTACGCTAGAAGGGTTAAGGTAAGAAGATTAACGTTATTAATGTTAATTCTCTAAAGTAAGGATATGTGGAGCAATGTGCTTATAGAGCTTATATTACTTCTATTTATTAACTTAAGGCTTTATTTAATCTCTTTATTGCCGCTTAATACTAGAAACCTACTAAGGACGACGTTCTTACCCTAAATAAGCGTCTTTTCTAGTAAATAAACCATCTTAATCGGGGACTACTCTATATGCCTATTAATCTTCCCACCGCTAAGCTCTTTGTATTTATTAATAGATTATTTATAAATAATAAAGATTTTAGCTCCTAGTTAGGATATAAGATTATTATTATAAACAAATCTACTAGAGAGAATAACTTTATAATCTACGGCAACCTTATCTATTAGAGCTTAACTAAGAGTAAGCGTATTACTTAAAGCGTTCTAGCGTTAGAGATATATAGAATGGTTAGCGGAGTTAATATAGTAATTGCAATTGGAACTACCCTAAAGATAATTATAGATCGACTTAAATTTCCTGTTATTTCTATAATTATATACACCGACTTATATTCCCTCTATAAGTATTTAGTTAAGCTTAGTACCATAAAGGAGAAGCGCCTTATAATTAATATTATAGTACTTTAGTAATCCTATAAGCGTTAAGAACTCTTTAAGATTTAATGGATTAATAGCTAAGATAACCCAATAGATGTAATGACGAAGGCGAACCTAAATAAGGCACTAGAGACGTTTGTTAATATAAATACTCTATATATATAAGTTAAAGGTTAGGTTAAAAGGGAGTCCCTAGAAATTTCTTAGTTACGTAAGGTTTTAAAAGATCTAGGAACTTTAACTAATGGTTAAAGTTGTTTAATTAGTTAGATTTTGCAGACCCTAACTTAACCTAGCTAATTAGGATTTTCCATCCCTAGGATGGAAAATTGCTATTGGCTCGCTTACTATTAGCGCCTTAGCGGCCCCCTAAATAAGATATCTACCTATAACTCCTAAGTAAGAAAGTACCACGTGCTAAGAGGCAAACTTTTAGGATAGCGAGACTTATATTATAATAGCAATAGTAAGTAAGGAGGATTAATATTTATTACGCTAGTCGAGCGGTATATATATATGTAGATGGCAACTATAAAAGAAGAGTTGCTAGTGTTGGGAATATAGGCAAGTTGCCGTCACGTATTGCCGCGGCACTAGTGTGGCGAGGAGCCTTAAGCTCCTCGCCCCCCCTAATAAAAGAGGAATATATTAATAATTATTATACTATCTACGAACTGTAGCTATGTGATATCCCCTTGTGTAACTAACAATATTATTATTAGATAGGTTTTAAAGCTCCCTTAAAATACTCGCGGGCAGTATTGCGCGCTATAGTAGTTGCTTATATATTAAACAGTTATATATAGTAACTAGTAGTAGAGTATAGGGAAGTCTTTAACGCATTGTTTAAGGTACTATAGTATACTCCCTATATACTACTTAAGCTAGAGTAACCTATAATAATAGAAGTATTTTATAAGATCTTTAAAATCGCCGCCTCCCTATAGTATCTTTATAACCTATCTAGTAGTTTTCTATAAGGTATCCGTTATAGAAGGGTTATTACCTATATTAGGCTCTATACCTATTTTATTATAAAATAGGGGTTAAATATAATACTCCTTTAAGTATAAAGTATATACTATTTAACTTAGAACTATATCTTTTAGGATATCTTTTAAGCTTATTAGTAATATACACCCTTCTAATACTTTATTATTCTACTATTTAAAGGCTTTTATCTTAAAGTATATTTTAAAATCTACTTCTATAAGCTAAGGGTATCTAAAAATAAGGTTATAACCTATAAAGTTAGCCACCTAAAAGGGTTATGGGCTAACTACCTTAGTATAGTTATATATATTAGCTATTAATACTATAGGCTTATAGGCATTATATAGTTTAATCTAATACTTATCTAAGAAGCCTATAATAGGTTTTTACTACTTTAGTAATAGGATAAGTTTATACTCTTTTATTAAATTATATTATATAAGATTAATTTTAGCGCCGCTATTATATAGTACTTAAAATTAATATATCTCGTCTATAAGAAGAACTATTTCTAGCTTAATAGCAATATAGAAGGTCTCTTCTTCTATATCTTACCCTAATTATAGCTAGGAAAAGGAATACTAAAATCGAGATCCGACCTATACGGTCCTATAGGGGGTCCTTTCCGTCTTATCTTGTCCGCATAGTTAAGCTAAGAGTGAGGATCTCGTCTGTTACTAATGCAGCAGCATTACGTTGTGGCTAGAGGGGGCCTTTAAATACTTAACCCTTAACGCCGTTAGAACAGCAGAGTTTTCATAGGCCTTGGCGCCAAGACCAGTTAAAAAGACAACTCTATAAAAGCGACCTTTACACCCCTATGCGGTAAAGCCTAGGAACCTGGCAGCTACTATTGATGTTCCATTTAGATCGTGTTAATAAACTACTAGAGCGAACGCAGAGACGTATATACGGCTGCGCAGCGCCTACGCAGCGACGTGGTGGTGGTATAAAGATTTTTTACTAAGGGGTGAGTCTTAGCAAAAGTTTAAACACTACTACTATATCTCTAACGTATATATTTGGACATCAAATCGACAAGTATTATTCCTTTAGCGTACCCCCTTCCTCCTATAAATACTATATATACCGCATAGCATCCATATATATATGCAATCCGCGCCCTAAGCGTAGCAGAGGCCCCCTATTTTAATATTATTTAGTAACCTAGGTATCTAGTTATAGGGACTAGGCCCCTTATTAAATACTAGATTATCCTTCTATACCTAATATATAGGTATAAGGGCCTAGGTTTAGGCCCTAGGGTAAAAGTAATACTAAGTTATATACACCCCGTTATAGAAACCCTTTAATAGAGGAATAGATAAGAGACCTTAGTATATAGGCCTAGGCGAAACGCAAGTGTTATTATTATTAGGAGATATTTACAGGAGACTTGGAAAAGGAGCTAGGGATAGGTATATAACTTAGACTTAGACAGATAAGCAGTATATAGACGTAGTAAAGATGGTTTAAATGGCAGATAGGGCAAGATAGGCATTTTAGACACTCCTATGTAAAGGGAGTCTTAAAGCAGTAACCTAACGGTGTTTTTCCTCCCGTTAATGTAGTACGGATGCTATCTAGAGTATTACCTCTCACGTCTCCCCTGGGGGTTTTTTGTTTACCTAAAAAATGGGCTTTTTCTCTGTAAATAAGGAGGTTTTTCCTATAGGCATTAGTCTGCGTGTCCGCATTAGGGGGACTAGGTTGGACGGTAAATTAAATCTTATATATAATTATAGCTAGGAAAGGTCTATAACTAAGGCTTTTTTTTTATAAAAAAATAATTATTATTAGTGCGCTTATTACCTTACTTATTCTTTTAATTAAATTTATCTTTTGTTATGGACCTTATATTAATAGTAGTGTGACTACTAAGAATGGATATAAATGGGTTGGTTAAGATAGTACGGGAGGTACTAGAACTAATTAGGCTATCTGATAAGGGGTAGCTAATTTACGTAGCTAGTTACGTTATAAGTTCGGAATATAGGAACGTAGGAACGTAAGAACGTAACGTACTAACGTACTGACGTACTAACGTACTAAACCTTTACTATGGGGAGGAGTTATATATTTAAGGACGTACGGTCTCTATAGATAGTTTCTCTTCTTTATAGTAAATCTTAGAATATAATTAGAGTTAATTTATTAGGTAATTACTCCACTAGTTATATTATATGTTGTTAACTATTTTATACCTATATACCTAGCCCATTAATAAGTCTACCGTAGTATTTCCTATAAGGCTTTATTATATATTTACTACTAAGGTTATAATAAAAGAAGTTAAATAATATGCTACTAAAAGTAGCAGTTATAACGCCGTTAACGGTAATAACTATATTAGGATTAGGTAATAACACCAGTATAGCAGATACTAACTCTTAGCTAGTTACGGTTGGATAATTATAAGCTATAGTTAATTAATTAATAGATAATAATAGGATACTTAAAGAAAGGATTAATAGGATAGAAGTAGTAAAGATTAAGCTACTATCTATTAAGCGATTCTCGGGTAAGAAGTTAAAACTTAAAGAATTCCTTACGTAAATGCACTTTAAAGTAATATAAGAGGGAGCGAAGCTAGCAATACCTATGGATTAAATAGCCTACGTAGGACTATTTCTATTAGGAAGGGCACTTAAGTAGTTTAAGCCTTACCTTATAGAGGTATAGGAAAGCGGCATGGTAACTACTAACTAAGAAGTATAATATATATTTGCTAGTTAAAATAGGTTTATAGAACGCTTAACGTAAATATTTAGAGACCTAAAAGTAACCACTATAGTAAAATAAAAGCTTTAAAACTTAACGCAATAAACCTTAGTAATTAAGTATATAATATAGTTCTAGATATTAGCTATATAAGTTAAATAAAATAATAAGGCGCTTATAGTATAATATAAATAGGGACTTAAAGTAAAAGTTTAGGACGTAATTATTCTAATAGAAGATGCGGATACTCTTAGGGAATTAATTAATTAAGTAATTAAGATTAATAATAGGATCTACCAAAAAGAGTAGACTAAGAAGGGTTAGAATAGAGTTCTATAGTTATATAAGGCGCAAGGCACGTAATAACAAATTTAAAGTTAGAAACTATAGTATAGTATAGAGCTAATAGACCTAAGTGGTACTAAAGAAAATAGGAAATAAAATAAACGACTATAGAAACCTTAAGGATAAGGATTAAGTAATTAAAGGTCTAAAAAGTAGAGGTTAAACTAGGGATCTTAATAACAGAAGACGTTTAGGCGGACTTTATAGCAAAAAAATGGTTTAAAAAAGGAGCTTATATAAATTACGGAAAATAGGGTTATTTTATTAAAGACTATAAAAGTGGTTAAAGTTACTATATAGTAAAAGGAATAAGACTAGTAGAAGATATATATATATAGAGGGATAATAGTGTACTATAAGGAACTAAAGAGTGTTTAATTAACAGTTTTGCGTTTTGTTATAATAATATATACTAAATTTATAGGGACGCTAAGTATGGCGCAAGCTATTAGCCATAGGAGCTAAAATTATTAAAGTTTAGAGGAACTAATAAACTATCTTATAGATCGGATATTAAGGATAATAAATTTAATATAGGCGAAATATTTAGTAATAATAAGGTAATAAAGGTAGCTTATTAGAAGTATATAGACCTTAAAGAAGTCGCAAAAGAGGTAGAGGATAATTCCACTATAGAATAGGGAATATTAGTAGGGATTAAAACCTCACTAAATATAATGTCTATCGCTTTATAAGACGTAAGAGAAGTAGGATAATAAACTACTTTAGCACTTAATAAAGGCAAAAAGCTATAGACTTAAGATTTTTAGGACGGGATAAAAGATAATTAAGATTCTTAAGATAAGATAAGATACGCTTAAGGACCTATAATAGACGATAACTAATAGAGCAGAGTAACGGCTTAATTTAGTAATATATAAATAAGCTTAGGACAAAGTTTCTTAAAGGTATAAGATTCTTAAGGTAAAATAAGTAAGATTTAAGATTTTTAAGATAAGATAAGAACACTAAAGAAGCCTAGTTAGACTAAGGCTAGAGCTAAGCTTAAGAAAGAAGTAAGCTTAGGATTAAGAATCCTATAGAACTAAGATTTCTAGATATAAATAAGGACTATTAAATAAACCAAGATTAAGAAGTAAGAAGACTTTAAAGATTTACTTATAAGGTGAAAACTAAGAGAAAATATAGAGGAATTTAGACAAAGAATCCTCGTATAGTAAGAATAGAAACTAGACTAAAGATTTAGTATACTAGGTTATATAAGGGATAGAGCACCTATATAAAGAATTACTAATAGGCCTAGAATAGGTATGCTAAGAGCTAAGTGGCTTACTAAACTAGAAGATAAAGAGGATCTAGAAATCCCTACTAGGTTTAAAGAACAATATATAAAGGGCTATTATAACGCAGTAATAAGAAGATACTTCCTTATAGATAAGCCGTATATACTCTAGCAGCTATATTAAAAGTAGTATAGGCAATAATATAATAATAAGTAGGAAAATTTCTATATATAGTTAGATGAGCGAGTTATTTAGAACCACCCTATTATAGAAAAGGTTATAACTTATATTAAGGGAGCCTTAATTATAATATTAAAGGATTTAGAGGAATGATTAGAGGACTAAAGAAGTAAAAGACGTATCTTAGTACCTATAAATAAAGTTATAACGTTTAGATTAACACGGTAAAGGTTTAAACTTAAAGATAAAAATAAGTTAAGAGTTAACTTAAAGCACCTAGTACACTATATACTATTATAGATTGCATATATAGACAATATATACGAAATGTATAAAAATCTAAAAGAAAAGAATTAGAAGTACCCTATAAGAATATATTAGGCGCTAAATAAGCAATAGTATAGAAATACTAAGTATATATATAAATAGTATCTAGTAGAAGTTTAGGAGTTAGGAGACTTAATACTTTAACTAGAAAGATTCCTTATAGAAGAATACCTTAATAGATAATAGTAGTAGGAATGCCTAAAGAATATATATCTATAGTATATAGAAGATAAAAAGTAAACTAGGTATTAGCTAAAGAGCGAGCTAAGTATAATAGGATTAAGCAGCTAACAGTTAGGAAAAGTAGAGGCCTATAAAACTAAAGGGAGCTAGTAATATAGCCTTAAACCCTTAAAGGAATTTAAGGATAATACCTAAATTTATAAACTAATTGGTAGGATTAATAGTTTAAAGTATTAATAGATAGTAGAGTAATACGGAACTATATCTTACTAGTAGTAGTTAAAAGAATAGGATTACCTTATAGATAGAAGGAATAACTTTACCTATTAGTTATAATTTTAGAAGATCTAATAACCTATAGAGGAGGGATTGTTAATTTTAAAATAGGACCTATTTAGATAACTATTAAAGGGAGATAAATTAAGATATCTTTTAATATCCTACTATTAGGACAGAATAAGGTAATATTAGGAATACCTTAATTATAGAAATATAATCTAAAGATTAATTAGGTTATAGGATAGGTTAATATTAGAAATATATAACGCCGTAAAATATAATAATAGACTAAGTTAGTATAGTACAAGGTTAGAGTAATATATAAGAAAACTAAAAAAGGGTTATCCTATATACCTAAAAGATACTATAAGTATAGTAAGAAACTATAGAGCCTAGAAAGTAAAAAGCTAGTAAATTATATAGTATAGGACTATAAAATATAGTTAGAACTAAAAATAAGTCTAAGGTTTTTTCTAACCTATAAGCTTACCTAAAAGGAGTTAAGAGCACTTAAAGAGTTTGTCTAGAAGAACTTATAAAAGGGATATATTAGACTATTATAGTTATTAGTAGGTTATCTAGTACTATTTATACTAAAGAAGAACGGAAAACTTAGACTATGCATTAACTATAAATAGTTAAATAGCATTACTCGGAAGGATAGGTATCCTTTACCCTTAATTAGCGAAATTTAGGACTAAATAGGTAACATATAAATCTTTATAAAGATAGATCTAAGATAGGCGTACTATTAGATTAGAACTAAGGAAGGCAATAAATAAAAGGCAGCTTTTAGATTAAGAGAAGGACTATATAAACTATTAGTAATACAATTCGGGTTAATAAATATACTAGTAATATTCTAAAAGCGAATTAATAGTATATTAAGAGAACACCTTAATAAGTTTATTATAGTATACCTTAACAACATTATAATTTACTTAATAACTAAGGAAAAACACAGAGAATACGTTAAATAGGTATTAAAGAGACTATAAGAAAAACAGATACTAGTAGCAATTAAAAAATATAAGTTCTTTATAAGAAAGACTAATTTTATAAGATTTATTATTAAACTAGGTTATATTAGTATAGACCTAAAGAAGATTAAAGCTATAGTAAGTTAGTAAGAACTAGAGAATGTAACGTAATTAAGGTTATTTTTAGGGGTTTATAACTGTAACCGACTACCAGACCTTATATATTACCCTATTTCACCTACGTCAGCACTACCCTCGTATATCTCGGATATGGTTTAAATAACTTATAGGCTTCGGAGTTAGGGGTCTACTTTCATGTATTTATATCACTTGATTTCCATAGATTTACAATTAAGTTGCTCGTTTAATTCCTACACTGCAAAGCTTACAGTTATAAGCCCGGCCTGCCTTCCGTACTGCATCTAATCTATATATTTAGCGCTTACTAAGCAATTAATCTGCTACCTTGTTTAAGAAGTTACTACTTCTTTTACCTTTATAAGTGTTTTAAGCTTCTTCCGGGTACCTCTCTTATACTTATAATTACCTTTATTTACTAAACAGACGGACGATTAAATATTAATCGCATTAAATATTAATTGAACCGAACTAAACCTAACCGTACAAACCCGACCGTACAAACCCCAACCTCCTTTAACCCAGATATACAACTATTTGATAGAGTCGACCTATCTACTACAGCGTAACGACCTTATATGGCGTCTAAGTGAGAGCCTAGCTAGCGCAATAGCCTGAGCATAGAGCTAGAGCGAGATGCTAGAGCACAGAGCTAGAGTAAGATGCTAGAGTACGGAGCCAGAGCAGAAGCTAGCTTAGATATACTAATGGTAAAAAATAAGGATACTAGGTAGATATAAGAAAGGCACCAGACTAACGGTAGCCAGAGAACCGTCGCTAAAACTAGATAACCGTTTAAACGACCAGCTAGTGAACACTAGAGCCTTAATATAGGCCTATTACCAAATCAAATTAAGGCTTCCTAGGGAGGTATTAATACTACACTAAACGGACGGACGATTAAATATTGATTACATCAAATATTGAACATTAATTAAACCGAACCGCGACCTACTATACAACCCCAACCGTATAACCAACCGACTAATAAACGGACGAATTAAATTAAAGCTTCGGAACGTTAAAATAAGGTTACGCTAAGACGCTAATTGGACCCTTCTTAACCCTTTTAAATCGACAGCGAACGACTTCCTACGACTAGTTACAATAGACGACTCCCACAGTACCATAAGCTTATAGAATAGGCCAGAACACAAGGCTAATGCTAGATAGATAATTACCAAAACGGTATGGAATAATCTAAGCAGTACTATACTTAGCTGGATACTAGATAAACAGTCACTAAATAATATTTAATTGAGAGACCACCGTAACCAGAACCGTATAACAACTGTTTAAACAACTAGAAAACAAACACTAGAACAATTTAATTAATTAATTAATCAAATTGGGCCAAAGCCAATATTAATATAGGAACAATTAATTTTAATTCTAAAGCACTAATTTTGACGTCTTAACGTCACCATATTCGACGTCTTAACGTCACCAAAATCCCCTATAATAACAGCAGCGTCTAAAGCACATTAATGCAATTAAGCAGCTTTATAAGCACGTTAATATAATTAAACAGCTTTAAAGATCTACCTCGATTATAGCTTAAATGACTACCTTGAGTTCCACCTTAAATACAGATTAAAACATCTACCTCGGTTATAGATTAAATGACTACCCCAAGTATAGATTAATTGACTGCCTTAAATACAGATTAAATTACTACACCTAAATTAATTGATTCAGTAGAGCCTCCTATAAAGGATGCTAAACAGTTACTAATTCCACGCAGGACTGTATCACCAACTCCTAGTAGAATGGTACCTCTAGATCTACTAGTGTTAAATACCACAAGGACTTTAAGACGATATCTTAAATACAATTAAAGCAATACCTAACCAGCCTATATCGGCACTAGTTGCGACGACCGCAACGTCACTAAGTATAACGTCTATAACGTCACCAGAGCATTAATATCGGCCTATTAGCGAATTAAATTAAGCTTTACCACTCCTAATTTGTATCTAAATTTTCTATTTTTAGTACAATTTTCTACCTTTATTTGTTTTCTACAGCTTTAACTACACCGTTAAATCTAGGGGGGGGTGTAACCGACTACCGGACCTTACATATTACCCTATTTCACCTACGTCAGCACTACCCTTATATGTCTCGGATATGGTTTAAATGACTTATAAGCTTCGGAGTTAGGGGTCTACTTTCATGTATTTATACCACTTGATTTCCATAGATTTACAATTAAGTTGCTTGTTTAATTCCCATACTGCAAAGCTTATAATAACTACTATAGAAGGTTTATAATATAATAGTTAAAGAATATTAAACCATTTACTAGGCTTATAAAGAAGGAGAAACTATAGGCATAAGGAGATAAATAAAAGAAGTTATTTAAGGAACTTAAGGAGTTGTTTACCTAGGAGCTAATCTTTAAAATCTATTAACTAGGACTAGATACAGTTATAGAAATAGATATATTAGACTTTATATTAGGAGTATACCTATTATAAAAATATAAAGACATATAGCACCTAGTGGCATATTATAGTCGGAAGGTAATATTACTAGAATTAAATTATAATATCTATAATAAGGAGTTATTAGGAATAGTCGCAGAACTTAAAAAATAAAAAGTATTCTTATAAGAAGTAGAAAAGTTATTTATAGTTAAAACGGATTATAAAAACCTAACGGGGTTCCTAATAACAAAAGAACTTAATTAAAGATAGGTTAAATAGGCAGAGACGCTTACAGAATACTATTTTAAGATTTAGTATACTAAAGGAACTAAGAATATAAGGGCAGACATACTTAGCAAAAAGGCTAAACTATAGAATATGTCATGCCTTGCGCTACCCATACGTCACGTATAGGCTGGAGAGCTTATAAGACATTCCAACCGGCAGCCCGTCCAGTCACAAGACACTACTGCTACCTTTTTGGTAGTTTGTATGGTCAAGTGGGTTGGGCTTGGGCATAACAGAATAATAAGAAATTATTAAAAGCAATACTACGTAGAGATAAGGATGGATTAATTAGATATAATTACCCTAAGATAGCAGTAACTTAAGAAAATAATAAACTAGAAAAAGTCTACAAGATATAAAAAAGCTCTTAGGTATAAAGAATTCTAAAAGTATAGCTAGAAAATCTATAGATAGATATATACAATAATTAAAAAGCGAAGTACATCCTAAAGAGTATAGCAGAGTATTTTGTGGAAGATTTCTATAGGGGAATAACTTAAGGACATAATAGAGCAATAGGCTTAGTGTTAAGACTTTAAGAAGAATATATTATTAACGGAATCTAAGGTATAGCTTAAAAAAAAGTAATAAAAGAGTATCTAGATTGCTAAAGGAATAAACTAATAATGTATAATCTATACGGAGGGCTATAACCTATTAAAATACCAGAAAGACTATAGGAGGTTATATTATAAGACTTTATTATTAAGTTACTAAAGTTAAAAGATCCTATTACCGGATAAGAGTATAACTTAATCTTAGTAATAGTGGATAAGTTAACTAAATAGTGCTACTTTATAGCCTATATAGAAGAAATCTTAACGGAAGATATTACTAGAATCTATATTAAAGAAGTGTTTATAAGATATAGAGCACTAAATAAGATTATATTAGATAGAGATCTAAGATTTATAGCAGTATTTTAGGAAGTATTCTTAGCGGAATAAGGAGTTAGAGTAGTGACTTCTACCGTATATTATCTGTAGACAGATAGATAAATAGAAAGGTTAAATTAAACGCTAGAATAGTATCTAAGATATTATATTAATTATACACAGAATAATTAGGTATTATTACTACTAGTTATATAGTTTATATATAACGTAACACCTTAAGAAGGAATAGGCATATTACTATTTAAGGCAAATTATAGATATAAGCTAAGAATATTATTATTACCATAATAGGTAAAGAAAATAAGTAATATAGCTAAAAAAAAGAATAAAGACACTAATAAATCTTTATATAGACCTTATAGAATTAGTAAAAAAGGTATAAGAAAGAATAAAAAAGTACTATAACATTAAGAGATCTAAGGGACTAGATCTTGAAGGGGATAAAGTATAGCTACTATACAAAAATTTTAAGAGTTGACGACTAAGTAAAAATTTTAACTATATTAGACTAGGACCTTTTAAAATTATATAAAGGATTTTACTAGTTATATTTAAGTTAAACCTATTAGCTAAGATAAAAATCTACCCTATATAGTATATTGCAATGCTAAAACTAGTATACAGGAATATTAAGCTACTAATTTCTAAAGTAGATATGTATAGAGGACAAAAAGAAGACAAATAGTAAGTTTTAAAGATTATTAGTTATAAGGATATTAATAATAAAATATAATATAAGGTTAAGTAAATAGGCTATAATAAAACTACCTAAAAACTACTATAGAATTTTAAAAAAAATGCTATAGGAAAGGTATAGGAGTATTAAAAGAAAACGGGTTAGGTAATATTAAGAAGGAACTAAAGATAAAAGGATTAATTAAAGGTAATAGATAAGCTGGATTATCTAAGGGATCCACTACTAGCGTACTAGTTATTTCCGCCTTAACTTAACTGAAATCCTTTTTAGCCTTTTTAGCCTTAAGCTTAGATAGACCTTACTCTACTAAGCGTAACTTCTTTAAGCGTACCTTTTTACGTACTTTTATTAAATGGCTTAGTCCAGTATAAGTATCTAGTTAAGCTTTTAGAGCTTAAGACGCCTTATTAAAACAACGCTAAACTTTAGTAAGGGCCTTAGCTAGCTTACTCTTTAGTTTTTCGGCCGCTACTAATATACGTAACCCTAAAGTAGATTAAATAAGGAACTAAATAGTTATAAAAAATAATAAAACGTATATACTTAGTATTAGAGACAAATTAAATATTATAGGACGATTATATGTTTACTCGCGTACACTTAGTATAGAAAGAAGGTTAGCAACTAGATGGAGCTATAATTATAATATATACTAACTTCTTCTCTATATAATAAGAATAGGATAATATAACTTTACTAAGTAATAGAATAAATATTACTAGCTAGTTATAATAATTAAACGCAAAAGATCTAATAGGAGGTATTAGGAATAATAAAGGTTATTAAATTAAAGATAGGAATGCTATACCTCTAATAGATAACTTAGAGATAGAAGATATCTTTAAGGATAAAGATAAAGAGAAGGGGGATAGTATTACGGACCTTATATTAGCAGTAGTATAACTACTAAGAAGGGATATAAATAGGTTAGTTAAGATAGTATAGGAGGCACTAGAACTAATTAAGCTATAAAATAAGGAGTAGCTAAGTTATATAGTGAGTTACATTATAAGTTTAAAATGTAGGAATATAGAAATATAGGAATATAACGTACTAACGTACTAATACACTAACTTACTAAACCCTTTACTATAGGGAGGAGTTATATATTTAAGGACACACGGTCTCTATAGATAGTTTCTCTTCTTTATAGTAAATCTTAGAATATAATTAGAGTTAATCTATTAGGCAACCACTCCACTAGTTATTATTACGTTATTAACTTCTTATTTACCTATATACCTAGCCCATTAATAAGTTTACCATAGTATTCCCTATAAAGCTTTATTATATTACTACCTCCCTTAAATATACCTCTATACCTCTAGCTATGAAATAGCCCTACTT
>Ga0307515_10007716_pt1 | contig 21188 bp, 14 predicted proteins | sample 17_EM_MG_FD_194513 | JGI IMG/M metagenome (GOLD analysis project Ga0307515, IMG submission 194513) | Populus trichocarpa ectomycorrhiza microbial communities from riparian zone in the Pacific Northwest, United States - 17_EM | ecosystem: Host-associated > Plants > Roots > Unclassified | place...
ACCAAATCGCGAGGATGGTTAAAAATCACCGTATCCAGGTACTCGTCTAAGGTGATGCTGCCAATTTCATATACGTTGAAAATGAAATTGTGCAGGGCGTTCACTTCGGCATAATCAAGGTTAAACCTTTTGGCTGCTTCCTCGCGCGCCTCGTGCCCCCAGCCGTTCGACAATAAAATACCTCCTACGTCGAAAAAAAGGATCTTTACGTTTGCGGTTTCCATAAAGCCGTTTAGGCTACTTTACTTTTTTGATCTTCGATAGCTTTTAACAGTTTTTCGAAAGGTTTATTGAATTTTTCGATGCCTTCATCTTCCAATTGTTGAGTGATGGCGTCAAGATCGATACCCAAGTCTTTCAATTTGGCCAAAGTTGCGGTTGCTTCTTCTAAACCAGCTTCAAGCGTATTGGCAGCGATACCATGATCGCGGAAAGCTTCAACAGTTTCCAACGGAACGGTATCAACAGTATCAGGGCCAATCAAAGCCTCAACATATTTGGTATCTTTAAATGCAGGATTTTTGCTTCCTGTACTTGCCCAAAGTAAACGCTGTGGCTGTGCACCTTCGGCAGCAAGCTTTTGCCATCTTTCGGTACTGAATACTCTTTTATAAATTTCGTATGCTTTCTTGGCAGATGCGATGGCAACTTCGCCAACTAAAGCTTTTTCGCCTTTTGCTTCCAATAACGGATCAACAATAACATCAATACGGCTTAAAAAGAAGCTGGCAACTGATGATATGTGCGCAATTTTATGGCCTGCTGCTAAATGCTCCTCTAAACCAGAAATATAGGCTTCGGTTACTTCTTCGTAACGCTCCAAACCAAAAAGCAGGGTAACGTTAATGTTGATACCTTTTGCGATTGATTGCTGGATAGCAGCCAAACCTGGTTTAGTGCCAGGAATTTTGATCATTACGTTTTCGCGGTCAACTTTTTTCCAAAGCTCTTCGGCTTGTTTTGCAGTACCTTCAGTATCTAACGCTAAAAACGGAGAAACTTCCAAACTAACGTAACCATCAACTTTGTTTGATTCGTCATACACACCTTTAAACAGGGCAGTTGCCTGCTGAATGTCGCTTATTGCCAAACCAAAAAATAACTCTTCGTTATCTTCGGTAGTTGCCGATAGTTCCCTGATATCATTATCATAATCAGAGCTGCCGGTTATCGCTTTTTCAAAAATAGCCGGGTTTGAGGTAACGCCTCTTACGCCATCTTCGTCAATTAATTTTTGTAGTTTTCCGGATGCGATGATTTCGCGGTCGATAAAATCAAGCCAGATACTCTGTCCGAAATCATGTATCTGTTTTACGTTGTTGGTTGCCATATTGGTCGGTTTTTAATATTGTATTTTTTTATTGGATTGAATTTGAATTTGCGAATGCCTATGAATTTGATAGATATTTCCTGCAAATGTATTCGTTTGATCCGTTTTGTAAAGTTCTTTGTTAATATTCTATTTATTGTAAGCTAAATATCATCATTCGGTTACACCAGCGTAACAATGTTAATTATTAGATGCTACCAAAATTTCGAGGTTGTACCCTATAAACAATCCGCTCTCGATAACGCCGGTAATTCCTTTTATATCTTTCTCCAAAGTTAGCGGCACATGATCAAAACGGCAATCCAAAACCAGGTTATTGTTTTCGGATATAATAGGCCCATCCTTGCCTTTTGCCGGCCGGATCACGATGCTGTTGGCACCTAACTTTTGCAATTCGGCCTCCACATGTAACAGCGCCTGCGGAAATACCTCGATAGGGATAGGGAAGTTAGTGCCAATCTTATCCACTATTTTAGATTCATCTACAATAATATAGTTAACCGCGCTTGATGCTATCAGTAGTTTCTCTTTAAACATTGCCCCGCCACGGCCTTTTATCAGGCTGTTATTAGGGTCAACCTCGTCGGCGCCGTCAAACAGCCAGTCGGGCTTGTGCTCAAACAGGCTGGTAAGCGGAATACCTAACTTAGTGCAAAACATCGAAATTTCTAACGATGTAGGAATAGCCAAAACGTTTAGCTTCTCGGTCCTGATCCTATCTGCAATAGCCAACAAAGCCATGTATACCGTAGAACCCGAACCCACGCCAAGCACATCGCCATCCTTTACCTTAGCGGCGATTTGCTGCGCCACCTTTTGCTTGCCCGCGGCATTAATGATCTCTGACGACCACGCAAGGTTTTTTATTAAGGTACTATCCCAATTCATGGATTTAGATTTGAGATGTGAGATTTGAGATATGAGAGTCTCGCCTGTTGGCAAACTTCCATCCCTCAAATCACACATCTAAATTCCGTTATTTTTAAAATCAGATAAAAGATTCGGAACCTATGCACCAAGTGCAGCTAAGTCTCAAATCTCATATCTAACATCTCATATCTACAACAACGCTTTAGCGCGTGCCACTACATTATCAACTGTAAAGCCAAAGTGCTTGTACAGGTCTTCGGCCGGGGCCGATTCGCCGAAGGTGGTCATGCCCAGCATGTCGCCTTCGTCGGTGGTGTATTTGTGCCAGCCCATTGGGGATGCCATTTCAACAGCCAAACGTTTGCGGTATGCTTTAGGGAATACCAACTCTTTGTAAGCGGCATCCTGTTTTTCAAACAATTCCCATGATGGCATACTTACTACGCGGGTTGAGATACCTTCTGCTTCCAGTTTTACCTGTGCATCCATAATCAAAGCAACTTCCGATCCTGTTGCAATTAAAATCAAATCAGGATTTTTGCTGGCTTCGGATAGGATGTAAGCGCCTTTTTCCAGGTTTTCTGCCTTGCCATATTTATCCTGATCGAGGATAGGTAAGCCCTGGCGGGTAAATACCAATATGGTTGGGCCATCTTTTTTCTGGATAGCCACGCGCCAAGCATGTGCACTTTCGTTGGCATCTGCCGGGCGGATAGTGGTTACGTTAGGGATAGAGCGCAGGGAAGCCAATTGCTCAACAGGCTGGTGGGTTGTACCATCCTCACCCAAACCTATACTATCGTGGGTATACACAAATATCGGGCTTATCTTCATAATGGCAGCCAAGCGGATGGGCGGGCGCATGTATTCAGAAAACATCAGGAAGGTAGCGCCAAATGGCAGTACACCTTTTGTTAAAGACATACCATTTAAAGCCGAACCCATAGCATGCTCGCGGATACCGAAGTGGAAGTTACGGCCGCTCCTGTTTTCGGATGTAAAAGAGTCAAACCCTTTCAGGTTGGTTTCTGTTGATGGCGCCAAATCTGCCGCGCCGCCAATTAAGTTAGGCAAGCTTGCCGCAATGGCGTTTAATACTTTACCAGATGCCTGGCGGGTAGCCATTTTAGGATCAGATCCTTTAAATACCGGCAGTTTATCTAACCAGCCTTCGGGCAAATCGCCTTTAAACGCGGTTTCGTATTCGGCAGCTAACTCAGGGTATTCTTTTTTATAATCGGCAAATAGTTTGTTCCATTTTTCTTCGGATGCACCACCGCGTGCTCCTTTATCATGGTAATATTTCAACACATCATCAGGCACGTTGAATGATTTATCCGGATCGAAGCCAAAAAACTCTTTTACCAGTTTAATTTCATCGGCACCAAGCGGCGAACCATGTGAACCTGCAGTACCCGATTTGTTAGGGCTGCCATAAGCGATCAATGAACGCACACGGATTAATGATGGTTTTTGCGCTTCGGCTTTGGCGTTTACCAAAGCCAGCTCTAATGCGTGTGTATCGTTAACGTCAGGCAAATCCTGTACATGCCAGCCGTATGAACGGAAACGGGCGCTTACATCTTCGTTAAAGGTAATATCGGTAGCACCTTCTATCGAGATATGGTTATCATCGTATAAATAAATAATGTTGCCCAACTCCAGGTGGCCGGCTAATGAGGCGGCTTCAGAAGTAACGCCTTCCATCATATCGCCATCGCTTACTATAGCGTATACGTGGTAGTTAAAAAGGTCGAAACCCGGTTTGTTGTAACGTGCTGCTAAGTGTTTTTGTGCAATAGCAAAACCAACACCATTTGCAAAACCCTGGCCCAACGGACCGGTAGTAACATCAATACCAGGGGCCAAACCATACTCGGGGTGGCCGGCAGTTTTGCTGTTCATCTGGCGAAAGTTTTTGATATCATCTAAACTTAAATCGTAACCTGTTAAGTACAAAAAGCTGTACTGTAACATACAGGCATGGCCGCACGAAAGGATAAACCTGTCGCGGTTTGCCCAATCCGGATTTTTAGGGTTGTAGTTTAAAAATTGTGACCATAAAACGTGGCCCATAGGTGCAAGCGCCATGGCTGTGCCGGGGTGGCCCGAGTTTGCTTTTTGCACTGCATCTGCCGATAAGATCCGTACGGTATCTATTGCTAATTTTTCTATGTCCTGTGTATTTTCCATTATCTTTTTTGGGTATTGTATGTTATGTTGTTGGGGTTGCTATGCCGCGTTTGGTTTTGCTGTCGTCGTCATTTATCCATAACCGAGCTCCGCCTTTGATGCCGTCGGCGTTGGTTACAATTTTCATATTTTTATCCAGTTTAAACGTTAACTCATCTGAGTTGCCGCCGCCTATATATAAAGTATCGTAATTGAATACAGTTTTTAAAATCTCAAAAACCTTTTGAATACGTTTGTTCCATCTTTCTTTGCCAAATTTCTCAAGCGCTTTTTCGCCAATGTACTGGTCGTAAGTTTTGCCGGTTTTAACGGGCAGGTGTGCCAGTTCAAAATGGGGCAGCAAATGGCCATCCATTAGCAAAGCGGTACCAAAACCGGTACCCAGGGTAATTACCATTTCAAGGCCTTTGCCTTTTACCACGCCCAAACCCTGCATATCGGCATCGTTTACTACCTGCGTAGGTTTGCCTAATACATCGGTTAGCTTTTTGGCCAGGTCAAAATCTGCCCATAGTTTGGTGCTTAAATTGGGCGCTGTTTTAACAACGCCGTTTTTTACATAACCAGGAAAGCCCACCGAAATTCTATCATAACCAGGGAACTTTTTTACCAGTGTCTGGACAGCCTTAATCACGTTTTCGGGGCTGGCCGGGGCCGGGGTAGCTATCTTATCGTAATCCATTTTAAGCTCGCCCTTAATGTTTAAAATCGTGGCCTTGATATGCGAGCCACCGATATCGATTGAAAGAATTTTTAACTGGGATGGAGTGTTTTTCATCGGTGTTTGTTTGTTTTTAAGTTTTGATGATGCCATCATTGGCTTTAAAGTTAAAATCGCATTTAATGATGGCACATCTTTATTGAAATTTAGCTACCTGGTGTTAAGCCGGCAGTACTTAGCCCAAAGTTCTAAGTCAAGCTTTGCTTGTTTCTTACTTAAAACTGTCGGTTCAAGGCTAACCGTCAATTTAACAACTTAGCACGTAAATATCACATTTTTAATAATAATTGATTGTTAAATGTGTAATTAACGCAAGTGTAACTAATACAATAACTAATAAACATAAAAAAGTAAAGTTAGTGTTGCTTTTTACTTTTCAAACAGAAACCTAATGTTTTTTACTCCAAAGTGTCAAAAACGATGCAAAAATGGTTTTTTTATTGTTATTTTCCTAAGAAAATATGATATTAATCATGTTTTTTGATTCTTTTTAAACAATTATCTTGTTTTTTCCTGAATTAAGGGGATAATTCCTGCCTTTCCAGGTAAAAATACCCGAAGTATTTGGCGGCAACATCACCTCTATATTCCATTTTTCCTTTTTTAGCTCATATTTTACGGTGATTTTGCCGCCGGGATGAGGGATTTCTCCGCCTGTAATTTTTAAATCGCCCAGGTGTGGCTCAATTTTTATTTTACTGAAACCGGGCGCATAGCTATCGATGCCTAAAATGGTACGATAAAACTCAATATTTGGGCTGGCGCCCCAGGCATGGCAATCGGAGCGGTTATGTTCCAGGTCGGATGTTTCGGCCCAGGTAGTAAGCCCCATCTTGATGTTGCTGCGCCATATATCAAGCCATTTTACGTAATCATTACCATAACCGCTTTTTATTAAAGCCTGGTGCAGGTAATATTTAAAGTAGATGGTACATTGGGTGAGGCTGCTATCTGTTATTAGTTTTTTGCCGAGGGCTGATGCTTCACCGCCGGTTACCATGCCTGTTAAAATTGCCAGCGAATTGGTGTGTTGCGAGAAAAGCTCACTATCTTCTACATCCGAATATAGTTGCTTGCCGGGCGCCCAGTATTTTTTTTGAATTGTAGCTTTCAGTTGGGCGGCTTTACCGGTATACAAATCTGCCAGGGCGGGCATCCCCATTTTAGCTTCCATTTGGGCGGCTTGTTGGTAGGCCCACATCAGCTGCATATCCAATAACGCCGATGAACCGTTGGCGCTTTTTGGCGCTGCCCCAAAATCCCAGCCTTTGGCGCTTACCCAATCGGCAAAATTCCAGTAGGGGGTATCTTTTAAAGAGCCGTCGGCCTGCTGGTACCTGCTAAAAAAAGCCAGCACATCCTGTACGCCTTGCAGCTTGTTTTTTACAAAGGTGCTATCCGGGCGGTACATCCAGTAATCGTGCAGCATCCCGATGTACCATAAAGAAAACGTGGAGATGATTTGTGGCGAAAACGAAGGATGGCGGCTTAGCGTAACGCCTTCGGCCACACGCGAGTGGTCCATCTGGTTAATGGCATTACGCACCAGGCGGTCGTCGCCGCTGTTATAGTAGGATACTAATGCCTGTATGCGGCTATCGCCCACGTACTGCAACTGCTCATAATAAGGGCAATCGTAATAGGTTTCGCCCGCGCAAAGCCGTGCTGTGCGCCAGCCAATATCCAGCATCTTTTGCATTTCGGCTGTGCCGTCAAGCTTCGCGTTTAGCTTAAAAGGGTAGCCGGTGAAAGTGCCATAAATATCATCTACCTGTAAAGGCTCACTGCCAGTTGTTATTTTTAACTGTATGTAACGATAAGTGCGAAAGCTAAGCGTATTAAACGATTGACCGTTGCTGCCGTTAGAAACGATACTATCCCGGCGGCCCGAAAATATTTTACCTTCTACTTCATCGCGGTTGCTTTTTTCCAGGCCGCCGGGGCCGTGCAGTTTGGTAAATAATGTTTCGGCATAACTGAGGCTGATACCGGCATTTTTACCAAGACTAAAATTGAGCGATACAAAAGCGTTGGTTAAAAAAGTTTGATCGAGCAATAAGGTAGCGATGGTATTGGCAGGGATAGTTATGGTTGTTTTAGTTGCCGGGAAGTTTTTAGGCAGGGTTACCCCTTCGGCCTTGCGCAGTACCGGGATGCGCTGATAGGTTAACTCCACCGGCGGAATGGACGAAGGTACCAGCATCCATCCAAATGCGTTCACCGTGCCTTTGGGGTTACCACTATCTATTTTAACGGCGTTTTTCCAATTGCTTACATTTGTCTTTTCGGCGTTCCAGTTATCAATACCTGTGTTCATGTCTACCCGTTCGCCGGGGCCGGCTACGTAATAAGTGCCATACCCGACGCCAACAATGGGTTTGTAGGCTTTATCGCGGATGCATTGCCAGGTTTTATCGGTATTAACAATGGTTTCGGCCTCGCCATCACCCTGCATAATAAAGCCCGTTTGGATAGAGATCTGGGCTTCGGGGCGATAATCGCCATCGTTCCAAACCACGGCGGCAATGGTATTATTGCCCGCTTTAAGATAAGGCGCCAGGTCTACAGTTTCATAGTTCCAGTAATAAGTGTCGCCGCGGGCAGGGCCTAAAGATACCAGTGTTTGGTTTACGTAAAGTTTATAACGGTTATCGGCAGATACATGTACAATGAATGTGGCCGGTTTATCTTTAATGTCGATATTCTTGCGGAAATAATACACCCCATAATCTTTAAGTGATTCGCCGGGCACGGTGATCCACGGTGCTTTCCATGAACCTTTTAGCAGTGCCGGATTGATAGTTTGCGAATAGCCGGTAAATACAGCCAGGATAAAAAACAGCGAGAGCGCAGCTTTATATACAATTTTCATGGAAGATGGTTTATGATGTGGTTAGCAAGAGCTTAAATGCTAAATTACAATTAAAATAATTAGAGGGTGAATGGAGAATTACCATTTTGTTTAATCCCGCAACACATTTTTTGTAGAGACGCATAATTGCGTCTCCCGCGGACAGGTGACGGATTTGTATGTGCGAGACGCCTGGTTGGATTTGCATGCGGGAGACGCAATTATGCGTCTCTACGTTGAAGAACAAAACCTTCTTATTTATTAAAAACGCGTACTATTTCATAATTCCGTTATCTTTAGCTTTAATAAACCTGAAGCTATGGAGTTTTTTATCGTTGTTTTACTGTTGCTGATTGTTGTTTTAATAGTAAACAACAAAAGCAGCGTTACCCGTCATGTCGAGGCCCTTGAAACCCAGATACTGGAGTTAAAGCGAATGGTTGAACATTTACGGGTATCCAAACTAACGGAAGAACCGCCCAGGCGCGAAGATGTACCTAAACCTGTTATCAAAGAAATTCCGGTGGTAAAAGCTTCCGAACCATCTGTTGCACCTGTACTTCCGCCAACTCCATCGTTAATGAAACCGGAGCCGGAACCTGTTAAAGTTGAAAAACAGCCCGTAGTAATCAGCGATAGCGTGCCGGTTATAAACCGTCCGGTAAAAACAAATACTCCAACGCCGCCGGTACCTAAAGAGCCCCAGCTTTCCTTTTTTGAGCGCTACCCCGATTTGGAGAAATTCATTGGCGAAAACCTGGTTAATAAGATAGGTATAGCCATACTGGTGTTGGCTATCGGCTACTTTGTAAAATTTGCTATAGATACAGGCTGGATAGGCAAAGGCGGCCGCGTGGCGGTTGGCATCATCTGCGGCGCCATTTTAATAGGCATAGCCCACTGGCTGCGCAATAGCTATAAAGCTTTTAGTTCGGTGTTGGCAGGCGGAGGGCTGGCTGTATTTTATTTTACAGTAACGCTGGCCTATCACCAGTTTGGAATGTGGGGACAAACAACATCGTTTATTATCCTTATTGTTATTACCATTTTCGCGGTGTTGCTTTCATTGCTATATGATAAGCAAGAACTTGCGGTTATAGCGCTGGTTGGCGGCTTTGCCAGCCCGTTTATGGTAAGTACGGGCAAGGCCAATTACGATGCTTTATTTATTTACCTGCTGATACTGAATACCGGCCTGCTCATTATCGCCTATTATAAAGCCTGGCGCGTGCTCAACATAGTATCCTTCGCGTTTACGGTTATCGTGTTTGCTGGCGTGCTTTATACACTTACCGCGCCAACCTATCATTACGGCTTAATATACGGCAGCATATTTTATGTGCTTTACTTTGCCATCAATGTGGCCAACAACGTAAAGGAGAACAAAAAATTCATCAGCTCGGATTTTAGTATCCTGCTCATCAATACAGGGCTTTATTTTGCTGCCGGCTTGTACTTGCTCACTGCCATGCACCAGGAGCAATTCCGCGGCTTGTTTTGTGTGAGTTTGGCTGTGGTAAATTTAATCCTGTCATACATCCTGTTCCGTAACCGCAAGGTTGATACCAATATATTGTACCTGCTTATTGGTATTACGCTCACCTTTATATCGCTGGCTGCGCCCATTCAACTGCATGGCAATAGTATTACCCTGTTCTGGGCTGCCGAAACGGTGGTGCTTTACTGGCTGTACCTGCGCTCATCAATTAAATTAATGAAGCTCACCTCGCTTATTTTATGGGCAGCCATGTTGCTGAGCCTGCTGATGGACTGGTACCAGATTTACCCCGATCACCTCATTAAGCTTACCATTATTGCAAACCGAGGTTTTATTACAACATTGGTGGCTGCCATCAGTTCGTTCCTGTTATCGATGCTGGTAAGCCGCGACGAAAATGACGACGCCGGCATAAAATTCAGCAAGCACATATTCGGCACCGTAGGGCTGGCGCTGTTATTTTTAAGCGGCCTTATCGAGATTAACCACCAGTTTTTGAATAGGTATCCCGATGCATCGCTCAATATATTATATATGATGCTATATACGCCGGCCTTTGTTTTTGGCTATTACCTGGTATCGTTAAAAGTACCGGCCATTCAGTTTAACAGCAGCATCCGGATGGGCATCCTTTGGGTTTGCATTATCATATACCTGGTTTTAATGCCACTGTATTTTGGTTTATTAACAGATATGCTTACCGGCAAAAAAATACCATCGGGCCATTTTGCAGCGCATTGGATAAGCGCGGGGTTAATCGGCCTGCTGTTTTACCGCATCATCCGCCTTTGCCAAACCACTATGGACGACGGCATGAAAACACTTTTTACCTGGATCCTGAGCGCCGGTATCGTAGTGTTTTTAAGCCTGGAGTTTTGCCTGCTGAGCAACCTGGCTTTTTATAGCAATATGCACTCCATCGAACGGATTGAAACGGTGTACGTTAAAACTACGCTGCCCATATTATGGGGTTTGCTGTCCTTCGCGCTCATGTGGCTGGGCATGCGTTATAAAATACGCACCATGCGTATTGTGTCGTTAACCCTGTTTTCGGTCACGCTGATCAAACTATTTACCTATGATATTGTAAATATTCCGCAGGCGGGCAAAATAGCGGCATTCTTTTGCCTGGGCGTATTGTTGCTTATTATATCCTTTATGTACCAAAAGGTTAAAAAAATTATTGTTGATGATGAAACTGCTAAAAGTAAGGAAGACTAATATAGCCTTAATCACTTTGTTGTGTGGATTGATGTTTACGGCATCGGCACAACAAAGCTTTAAATATAAGGCTGTCATTAAACAGGTAGATAGTACGGGCTTCTATCGCATCAGCCTGAAGCCTGGCTTTGTAGCTAAAGCTAAAGGAGATATGGCCGATATCAGGATAGCCGATGCCAAAGGCAACTTTGTTCCCTACATACAGGCGGGCAGCCTGCCACAAAAAAATCAGCAAAGCTTTCTGGTTTTTAATAAAATAGATGCACGCCTGCCCACGGATACAGGCACTACCTACGTTGTTGAAAATAAAACAGGGCTTGCACTCGACCGGCTATGGATAAAACTGCAAAATACCGCGGTAAGCCGCAAAGTAAACCTGATGGGCAGCGATGACCTGCAACAATGGTTTGCCATACAGGAAGATATCCCCTTACAAGAGGCCGTACAAAACAGCGAGGGTACTTACATGCAGTCGCTATCGTTCCCGGCCAGTAGTTATCGTTATTTAAAGATGCTGGTTAATGATAAAAATAAAACCCCCATCAAGTTTTTGCAGGCCGGCATTTATACCGAATATGCCAAAACACTAGCCTATACACCCATCCCTTCGCTTCAGTTTACGCAAGCCGATAGCAACAAAACTACCTTCATCAGCATAAAACTAAACGACAATTACCAGGTAAACAGGCTGCATTTAAATATCAGCGCGCCTAAATATTACAGGCGGAACATAACCGTTTACCAAATCACCGGCAATTATAAGGAAGCCGTTGCCGAAGCTGAGTTAAACTCAACCAAAAACAACGACCTGCTATTTTCGGCAAAGGCCGGCCGGTTGTTATTGCAGATTGCGAACGGCGATAACCAGCCATTAACCATTACCGGCATTGATGCCTACCAAACCGACCAATACCTGGTGAGTTATCTTGACGGCAAGCAATACTACCACCTTTTGGTTGGCGATTCAACCGCTCAGGAGCCGGAATATGATCTGAAGTTTTTTGCCGATAGCATAAAAGATAACATCCCCACAATCAGTCATGATGCTGTTGTTAAAAACAATGTGGCTTTACAGGCCCGTGCAAAAGCAGGCAAGGATTATACAGTGCTGATTTGGGTTGCCATTGTGATTGCGTTAGGTTTGTTGTTATTGCTTACGTTGAAGATGACGAAGGAGGTTGGGAAGAAAGCAGGTGATGGAGATAAGATTGTTTAATTTTACTAAGTGAATACGGTTTATTCGGGCGCCCAACAGTACAGTTAGAAGAATTTCGGGAAATTCAATATCCGCGATTTGGATAAGGACACAGGGGCTGGCAGATACTCAAACAAAAAAAAGCCGCGTTGAGCGGCTTTTTTTCAATATTGTTAGTTGTTCACTATTCCTCAACCATTTCGCTGTTCGGGCTGGCGGTTTCAGGTACTTCGTGTTTGAAGTAGCGTTTCTGATATAGCAGGATCATGATAACCCCCACACATATTGCTGAGTCGGCGAGGTTAAATACCGGCCTGAAAAACTCAAATGCTTCGCCGCCCCAAAACGGAAACCACGTTGGGTAAGTGCCTCGGAGCAGGGGGAAGTAAAACATATCTACCACCCGGCCATGAAACAGTTTACCATGCTGAAACAGGACGCCGTAAAAGGTAGAGTCGATAATATTACCTACGGCGCCGGCTAAAATAAGCGCCACGTTCATGATCAGCCCGCGATGATATTTGTGTTTAATGAGGTAAACCAAGCTGTATACAATGCCCACAACCGCAGCTATGCGGAACAGGGTTAACGCCAGCTTACCGGCATCGCCACCCCACTCCATGCCAAACGCCATGCCGTTATTTTCGGTGTAGTGTAGCATGCCCCGGCTGCCCAGGAAACGAATTTCTTCGCCCATGTACATATACCTGCGTACCCAGGTTTTGATAGCCTGATCGGCAATGATGATAATTAAAGCGGTAAAAAAAGGTTTGGTGTAAGCAGCCTTCATTTATTGCCTTAATTTTGCTTCCATCGTCATGGTAGTGTGTGGTACAGCGCGCAAACGTTCCTTAGGGATCAGTTTACCGGTTTCGCGGCAAATACCGTAAGTTTTGTTTTCTATGCGTACCAACGCAGCTTCCAGCTGATCGATAAATTTTTTCTGACGGGCAGCCAACTGGTTAATTTGTTCCTTTTCCAGTGTGGCCGAGCCATCTTCTAAAGTTTTATAGGTGCCTGCGGTATCATCTGTCCCGTTCGCGTTTGGCGAGCTTAATGATGTTGCAAGCGAGTTTAATTCTTCTTTAGCAATACGCAGTTTATCCAGGATTAGCGCTTTAAATTCCTGCAGGTCTGACTCAGAATATCTGGTTTTTTCGTTTTCTACTTTCATTTATATTTTACTAATTACAATCAAAATTTCATGTCCGTCGATGGCTATTAAATCGCCCTCATTTAACTGGTTATCAAGCACTATACCAACGGCCAAAACTTCGGCGCAAATATAGGCTAAATTATTTTTTACCGCTTCGCTGATGTAAGGGTGATCAAAAAGCTTAACGTCTATTTTATCCGTTACTTCAAACCCTTTATCCTTACGAAGGTTTTGGATGCGGTTAATCAACTCCCGCGCTATGCCCTCCTGTTTTAACTCGTTGGTTATGGTAACATCCAAAGCAACGGTTAGTTTGCCCTGGTTTGCAACCTGCCAGCCGGGTACGTCTTCGGCTATAATCTCTACGTCAGTGGTGAGTAGTGAGTAGTGAGTAGTGAGTGAGTTGGCACCAGTCACTTCTAAATCAATACTTCCGTTCGCTTCCAGTTCAGCTATTTGCTCATTGGTGAGCTTATTTATAGCCTCAGCTACCGCTTTCATATCCTTACCTACCTTTTGGCCAAGGGCTTTAAAATTTGGCTTTATCTTCTTTTTGATGAAGCCTGCGGTATCGGTAATATACTCAATATCCTTAATGTTGGTTTCAGATAATATCAAATCCTTAACCTGCTCTACGTGCACCTTAAAGTCTTTATCCAATATAGGTAAAAGTATTTTGCTTAAAGGCTGCCTTACGTTAATCCCTATCTTTTTACGTAGTGATAACACTAAGGATGAAATATCCTGTGCCAGTTTCATGCGCTCTTCCAGGTCGGCATCAACCAGGGTTGCATGGTATTCGGGGAAGTAGGCCAGGTGAACAGATTCATAAGCTTCTTTGCCGGTAACGCTGTTTAAATCGCTGTATAACCTATCGGCAAAGAAAGGCGCTATAGGCGACATTAGCTTGCTGATGGTGATTAAACAGGTGTATAATGTTTGATATGCCGATAACTTATCATCCGAATTATCCGACCTCCAGAAACGGCGGCGGCTTAGGCGGATAAACCAGTTACTGAAATGGGCATCCACAAATTCCTGTATGGCGCGGGCTGCCTTGGTTGGCTCAAAATCGGCATAAAAACCATCAACCTCTTTGGTTAGGGTATTTAGTAACGATATGATCCAGCGATCGATCTCCGGCCGTTTGCTGATCTCTATTTCGGCCTCGCTGTAAGTGAACTTATCGATGTTGGCATACAGCACGAAGAATGAGTAGGTATTATAAAGCGTACCGAAAAACTTACGGCGAACTTCGTCAATGCCTTCTACATTAAATTTCAGGTTATCCCATGGCGATGCATTGCTGATCATGTACCAGCGCGGCGCATCGGCGCCAAACTGTTCAATGGTTTCAAAAGGATCGACACCGTTGCCTAAACGTTTCGACATTTTGTTGCCGTTTTTATCCAGCACCAAACCATTCGAGATCACGTTTTTAAAGGCTACGCCGCCGTTACCCACTTTTTTGTTTACGGCCTTTACCTCATCGCTGCACTCGCTCAGCATTACAGCTATGGCGTGCAGGGTAAAAAACCAGCCGCGGGTTTGGTCAACCCCTTCGGCAATAAAATCAGCCGGGTAGGCTTTGGCAAACTCATCTTTATTTTCGAAAGGGAAATGCCATTGCGCGTAAGGCATGGCGCCGCTATCAAACCAAACGTCAATCAGGTCGGGCTCGCGGAACATTTTGTTGCCGGTTGATGAGGTTAATATCACATCATCAACATAGGGGCGGTGCAAATCAAAGTCTGAATTATTGAGTGACTGAATTATTGATTTATTCTTTTCCAGTTCCGTACCAGATAAAACACCACTTTCAACTGCCGCCTCCAACGCTGCTTTAAGTTCGGCAATTGATCCGATGCATTTTTCTTCGCCGCCATTTTCCTCGCGCCAGATAGGTAGCGGGGTGCCCCAGTAACGGGAACGGGAAAGGTTCCAGTCAACCAGGTTTTCAAGCCAGTTACCAAAACGGCCGGTACCGGTCGATTCGGGTTTCCAGTTGATGGTTTTGTTGAGCGCCACCATTTTATCCTTAACGGCAGTTGTTTTTATAAACCAGCTATCCAGCGGATAGTACAATATAGGCTCATCAGAACGCCAGGAGTGCGGGTAGCTGTGCTCGTATTTTTTTACGTCGAAGGCTTTGTTCTCGGTTTTCAGTTTGATCGAGATCTGTACGTCGGTGGCCCTAAAGCCTTCCACGGCGCGCTCTTCGGCGGTATAATATTCTTCTTTAACGTATTGGCCTGCAAAATCGGTAACCTCGTCAACAAAACGGCCTTGCTTGTCTACTAACGGAACTTCCTTACCATTTTCGTCCTTCACCATTACCGATGGTACGTTGTTTTCTTTACAAGCCCTAAAGTCATCCGCACCAAAAACCGATGCGGTATGTACTATGCCTGTACCATCCTCGGTAGTAACAAAATCGGCAGGGATTACACGGAACGCGTTTTTCTCCAGGTCGTCATTGGTTACATAAGGCATCAGCTGCTCATAGTGGATGCCTAATAGCTGGCTCCCTTTAAATTCGGCTGCTAATGTCCATGGGATAATTTTATCTCCGCTTTTGTAATCTTCAAAGGATGCATTCTCTCCTTCGGCCTTAAAGTATTTTTTAACCAGATCTTTTGCTAAAACAACGCAGATTGGTTCAAAAGTGTAAGGGTTGAAAGTATTTATTTTAACGTAGGTGATATTTTCGCCAACGGCAAGGGCACAGTTTGAAGGCAGTGTCCAGGGGGTGGTTGTCCAGGCCAGTATAAACACATCGGTATTTACGCCTTGAAACAAAAAGGCCGAATCCTGGTCGTGTTTTACTTTAAACTGGGCAACAATGGTGGTATCCTTCACCATTTTATAAGTGCCCGGCTGGTTAAGCTCATGCGAACTTAGGCCGGTACCCGATTTTGGCGAATAAGGCTGTACGGTATATCCTTTGTATAAAAAGCCGGCTTCGTAAAACTTCTTTAGTATCCACCAGAGACTTTCAATATATTCGTTTTTGTAGGTGATGTACGGATCTTCAAGGTCGACCCAGTAACCCATTTTTTCGGTCAGGTCGTTCCAAACGTCGGTATAGCGCATTACCTCCTTGCGGCAGGCATCATTGTACTCTTTAACGGTGATTTTTTTACCAATATCGTCTTTAGTTATCCCTAAAGCTTTTTCAACAGCCAGCTCAATAGGCAGGCCGTGGGTATCCCAGCCGCCTTTACGTTTAACCTGGTAGCCCTTAAGTGTTTTATAACGGCAAAAAATATCCTTGATAGAACGCGCCATTACGTGGTGGATACCGGGCATACCATTGGCGCTCGGCGGCCCTTCGTAAAAAGTGTAAGGGTTATCTTCCGGGCGGCTGCTGATACTTTTTTCGAAAATGTTATTCTTTTTCCAAAATTTAAGTACCTCTTTGCCTGTTTGCGATAAGTTTAACTGCTTATATTCCTTGTACATGTATATATTCTACCGTTTATCACCTCTTTTTTAAGAGGTTGCAAAAATACGGAATTTATAAATGATTTTTTTAATTTAGACAGGTGAAAAATAATAAAGTAAAGCGCACGATATTAATGTTGTTAGTAGCCGTGATCCTGTTTTCGGCCAGCATGGTTATTCCAGCTTTAAAGGACTCTAACTGGAAAATTTACATGCAGGGCGGCGCCACCGGGCTCATTATGGCATCCATTGTGAGTATTATTACTTTGATTATTGATAATTTGAAGGAGAGTAGGAAGTAGACACGATTTTAAGGATTAGACAGGATTTACAGGATTTTTGATTGTCTGATTAGGTCTGAACTTGGATTAAACAGATTTATCAGATTTTTTGGATCTTGATTTGCAAATTGAACTTGAATCAGATTGTTCCGCCCCGGACAGTCAAAAAAATCCTGTATAATCCCATAAATCTGTTTAATCCAAGTTCAGAAAAAAATCCTGTCAATCCTGCCCAATCCCTAAATCCTGTTAAAAAATAGCCCTGTTCGCCCCGCCATCTACCTGTATCGTTGTCCCGCTAATATAAGCCGCTTGTTCTGATGCTAAGAATGCAACCAGTGCCGCCAACTCTTCGGGTTTGCCAATGCGGCCAAGGGGGATGGCTTTTGCTTTGTCTTTTATAGCTTGTTCAGGGTCAACATCTTTCGGGAAAGTGTGCTTAATACGGTCGGTAAGGATTAAGCCGGGTGCCACGTTGTTTACGGTGATATTATATGGTCCAAATTCATCGGCCATTAATTTGGCCATGCCAACAACGCCCATGCGCATGGTGGTAGATAATACCGAATTGCCCAATACTGCCTTTACCGAACCACTGATGATATTGATGATTCTGCCGCTGCCGGTTTTTTGCATATAGGGCAATACCAGTTTGCTTAAACGTGCCACGCTGAGCAGGTTAAGCTCAAAAGCTTTTTGCCATTGCTCATCATCAAAGTTTTCAAACTTATCAAAAGGCGGCCCGCCGGCGTTGTTCAGTAAAATATCTATCCGGCCAAATGTAGCCGCTGCTTTGGCAACAAAGGAATCTATTTCATCAACACTGGAAACGTCAACAGGAATAACCACAACCTCGTTACCGGTTAGCTTCCTGATCTCTTCGGCTGTTTTATTTAACTCTGCCTCATCGCGCGAGCCAATAATTACCTTAGCACCCTCGGCAGATAGCGCTGTGGCTATCGCCTTACCTAATCCTTTGCTGGCTGCCAGCACCAGGGCTACTTTGTTGTTGAGTTTAAGATCCATAAATAAAATTTTTAAGCGGAAGGCTTTTATTCTATCGTACTTAGCTTCATGAAATCTCCGCCATCATATCCAACGGCTACAGCAATACTATCGTTATATCTTAAAATGTTTTGTTTATCCAAGTCATTCCTGATCATGTCATCCAACACAAATGAGCAATATGCTACGGGCAGCAACCAATCTAAAAAGGCATAATCCTCATCGTCATTAATGGCCTGCTCTATGGTAATAAGATCATTGGGCACCATCAAATTTTCTTCTGGCGAAAAGGTTGGATCGTCGCCATCTAAATCATCAGGATCTTCAACATCGTACCCGATTAAATAAAGGCCATAAAGCTTAGCATCATTTTTGTCCACATATTCTCCTATACCTACCCAAAGAGATTTAGTATCGACAGTTATAGCATCTTCAACAAATGTTAATTCCACCCATTCTTTAATTGCCTTTCGGCCTGCTTCAATATCAATATTGCGGAGAGTTATGCAATAGGGTTTAGGTTTAAACGCCTCGAGAGAGTCGATCATTTTATCCCAGGCCTGAGCAAGTGGTAGCTTCTGGTTAAATATATCTTTAAAATCATCCCAGGATTGCCCGAGGTTAAATTCGCCCATTCTATTTTGAATTTTATGATTACACTAACATTGCTTTCCAGAGCCCTCGCCTTTGGAGAGGGCAGGGTGAGGCCTCTCTATTCCTCTATATCCGGCCCCTTTAATTTTTTCCTGTCAACGCCTTTTTCAAGCGTTAATAAAAACGCAGGCAACAGGGTTAGGTTACTGATCATCGCTACCAGTAAAGTAATTGATAGCAGGATGCCCAGGGCTTGTGTGCCACCAAATTTTGATACTACAAACACACCAAAGCCAAAAAATAGTACTGTTGCTATAAATATCATGCTCACCCCGGTTTCGCGGATGGTATCGGATACAATTACAGATATACTTTTGCGGGTGTTGCGCAGCTCGTGGCGGTAACGGGTGATGAAATAAATGGTTTGGTCGGATGAAATACCCATGGCTATGCTGAAAATCAGGATAGTTGAGGGCTTAAGGGGAATGCCAAAAAAGCCCATAATGCCGGCTGTAATAATAAGCGGTACCAGGTTGGGTACCAGGGATACAGCTATCATTTTAACACCGCGAAATAATATCCACATCACAATGGCAATCAGGAAAATAGCCCAGGCCAAACTTTCATACAGGTTGATAAGCAGGTAATTGGTGCCTTTAATAAATATGATACTGCTGCCCGTAAGCTCTACATGAAACTTTTTAGGGTTGAAGATAGAGTCGATGCGCGGTTGCAATTCGGCCAGCACTACATTCATTTTTTTTGATCCGGCATCAATCATTTCAAACGTTACGCGGGTTACCTGCTTGGTGCTATCTACGTAACTATTTAGAGCGTTGGTGCCTTTGCCCGTGGAGTTGCCTGCATAGTTTAGGATAAAGTTTTGCTCCAGTCCATCGGGTAGCCGGTAATATTCGGGCGCCCCGCCGTAAAATGCCTGGGTGCTGAATTTTAAAACCTGGATAAGCGATATTGAACGACTAAACTGCGGGTACGACGAGATCAGCTTTTCCAGCTTCTCTACCTTGCGAATCACGCCCAGGTTTACCACGCCGTTTTTACGCTTGGTATCAATACTTACCTCTAATGGCAGTACTCCGTTAAAATTGGCTTCAAAAAATTTCAGGTCTTCCAGCGTGTTGTTATGCTGGGGCAGGTCGTCAACCACAAACCCGTTAATGTTTATGTGATAAATGCCTACACATGATATGGCAATTAATACCAATGTACCTATGTAAATAGCTTTGCGCTTGTTGTGCACCAGTTTATCCAAACCGCTTAGCAAGCCGGCCATCAGCTTACTATCCTTAATGCCTGCCATTTTGGGTTTGGGCGATGGCAGGTAGCTGAAAATAATGGGTACTAAAATTAAACTTAAGGCAAAAGTAGCTATAATGCTGATGGAGGCTACCAGGCCAAACTGGGTAAGCAATTCGCTGTTGGTAAAGCATAATACACCGAAACCTATGGCGGTTGTAATATTGGCAATAAAGGTGGTAATGCCGGCTTTTTCAATAGCCAGGTGCAATGCTTTCATTTTATCGCCGCACAGCCCGTATTCGTGGTAATATTTGTTAAGGATAAAGATAGTATTCGGGATGCCGATAACCACAATAAGCGGCGGAATGATGCCGGTAAGGATAGTCATTTCGTAATGCAAAAGCACCAATGTGCCCAGGCTCCAGACTACACCAAGCACAACAATTATTATAGGGAACACCACCGGGAAAAACGAGCGGAAGAACGCCAGCAATATTATCGCAGTAATTAACACCGATAGGCCCAGGAACATGGAAAACTCGTGTGCCACCAAATCGCCAACCACGGTACGGATAAGCGGCAGGCCCGAATAGTGCACTTTAATACCGTGCTTTTGCTCAAAGGCCGCGCCCAGTTTTTTTATTTTGTTGATGATAGGTACACGGTATGGGGTGTTGATGATCTTATCATCAAAAGTAATAGCCATCAGGGTTGATTTGCCATCGTTGCTCAATACCACACCCTTATAAAAAGGCAGGCTGGCCAGCTTTTGTTTTATACTATCAACGGCCTGTGCCGTTGGCAACACACCGGTAACCAATGGTTTTATGATAAAACGATGTTGGACGGTATCTTTTTGCAGGTTATAAACATTGGCCACCGAAATAACCGCTTTAACACCTTTTACCTGCCTCAGATCGTTGCCTATCTGGTACCAGTCGTTAAATACATCTTTGTCAAAAATTTTATCCGATTTGATGCCGATTACCATGGATGATGCATCCTGGCCAAACATTTTTTTAAACTGGTTATACCGGATATAGGCCGAATCGGTAACGGGCAGCACCTTGCCGCCATTAAAGGTTATTTTTACTTTGGATGCCTCATAGCTCATAAAAACGCTTAACGCCACAACGCTTATCAACACAAAAAGCCTGTTTTTAAGAATAAATGATGCCGTTTTTTTCCAGAACATGAACAGTAAATTATGACCGCCGCTAAACTACGAATTTAGATTTAACCCCCATGGAAGATATTGACTTTGTGACAATAGTAGCCTTTAGAATTAAATAACAATAGACATTTACTCAAAGTAGCTTAAAACAGGAAAATCACGTTCAAAAAGGAGGCACCTACGGAGCCAAAAACAAACATTATCTTAGCTATAAACACGTAACTCCGCTGGAGTTGGGGATGGTTGAATATTGACTCCATAGGAGTCCCGTGTTGTGTGCCAGGCATGGATATTTGCTATAGGGTGCAAGTCCCGAATACGCCCTTACAGTGGGAAGTATTAGCCAAGAGCAAGGGTGTCGCGGGCGACTGCGAATCTGAAAGAAGCTGGCGGCA